>Ga0209541_10001354_pt1 | contig 48924 bp, 65 predicted proteins | sample RifCSPlowO2_01_FD_184027 | JGI IMG/M metagenome (GOLD analysis project Ga0209541, IMG submission 184027) | Groundwater microbial communities from Rifle, Colorado - Rifle CSP2_plank lowO2_0.1 (SPAdes) (version 2) | ecosystem: Environmental > Aquatic > Deep subsurface > Groundwater | place... | reverse complement strand
CCAAGGGTGCGGGTGTTCACCGATTAAAAGGGATCGTGAGCTGGGTTAAGAACGTTGTGAGACAGTTTGTATGATATCTACTGGAGATGTTTGTGTCTGAGGGAAAGGACGTCATAGTACGAGAGGAACTGGCGTTCGGTGCCTCTAGTCTATCTGTTATCTGATAAGGTACGCAGAGCAGCCACGCACTACATGGATAAGTCCTGAAAGCATCTAAGGACGAAGCCATTCTCGAAAAGAGACACATATTGAGTACCCCCAAAACAGGGGATTGATAGAATCAAGGTGTAAGCATTGAGGTAACGAAATGTTCAGCCTGTGATTACTAATAACTCATCAAAGATCTTTTTATGCATAACTCTTTTTTTAATTAAATAGTCTAAGAATTTCTTTTATCTTTTTAAAATATTCATTAGATTTTTTTTCATCTATATTGAGAAAGTATTTAGAAATAGAATGAAAATCTTTAGTTAAATCAAATGAATAATTTTTACCATATCTATTACTAGTCTTAACAGGAATATTTTGAATATCAATTTCATTAACTCTTTTACAATAAACTCTTTTAGTTTTAGCAGAAAAAACAACCAGTATAGACTCAGACCAGAACTTTACATATTTATCAAAACTGTGCTTTTGCAGCCAGTATTCTTTTTCATCTGTTGTATTAGTAAACTTTACCTCTAAAATATAAGACTTGTTATTCTTTCTATCAAATACAAATAAATCCGGAAATGATCTTAATTTCTGAGCTTCTGTATCTTTTATATTTTTGCTTAAAGTATCTAATAAACTTCTATAAAATGTCTCATAGCCAAAAGGATAAACTTCATAACCAGCTTCTATTAGAATGGATTCAATTATTTTCTCCGCTATCGAGCCTTTTAACTTATCGATGTTAAAGCTTTTTTTATTCCCTCTTTTTATGTACTCTAATATCATATTCAGCCTTAGTTTAATTTCTTTATAAAATTTTGCTTAGTTAAGCTTATAAATCAATCTTGCTCTGCTTAATATGTAAGAGACAAAGTTAACTAACGGTGTAAACCTAAAGTTTATACTGAGGAAAGTCCGCCCACCATAAGGGTAAAACCTTTATCAGCTTAATGGCTGATAGCCACTTTATAGTTCCTGAGAAGGAAGGTTGCTATATAGAAATAAAACCGCCTGCTAACAAGAGGATGGTCACGAGGTTTTTCGCGAGAAAAATTAGATAACAACCTGATATTTTAGCAGGAAAGGATGAAAAAATAGGCCTGGCTGGTGCAAGTTTTTAAAAAAACGCTAAGTAGAATGTTAACATAGCTTTTCCTTAAAGGAAGCTTAACAAAAGGCGGCTTATTTGTCTCTTACATTTTATTTATTATTTAAGATGGTATTTTATTGCTGATAAATCATTTTTTAGAAAGAAATTTCTTATGTTATAGTGCTAGCCCATAGATACAACCTTGGTTTTTTATTAACTTGCGCCAATTTATACTCTCTTCTAAAATTTAAAAGTTTTCAAGTTAGTCTCTTAAAAATTTTCAGCAATAAATTAATTTTTTTTTATTATAAAAAATATTTCATTTTCTGTTTCAAAAGTTTTAAAATTTAAATCTAATTCTCTTAAAATCCTGTAAAACCATCCTCTTTCTTTAATCGGTTTTCTGCCTGATAGGGATTTTATTGCAAATGATACTGCAATATATCTTGAGTTGATATTTTTTAACAAATCTTTTGAAATGTTTCTTTTTATTTTTTCCAACGAGTCCAGAGTTTTAAATAAAAAAGCTATATCTACTTTTATCTTATTTAATTTTTCATAATCTTTTGTTAGATTTAGAGGAATGACTTTATTTTTTACTTTTATTAAGTCTAAATAATCTTTTATAAAATTACAATCTTCCTTGTTTAGTTCAGATGCAATATAATAAACATCTTCTAAGCCCATATAAGGGAAGGACAAGGGATTTAAGCCGCATGCAAGGTCTAAAATTGATTCTGGTTTTATTTCCTTAAAAATATTCTTATAAATTTCTTTGTAGTTGTTTAATCTTTCGCTTGTAGACTGATGGGTTTTTAGTATTTGATTATGCTCTTCCAAAGTTTGATTTAATTTTTTTGTTTTTAACACTTCTTTTAAATTGTTTAAAGATGGTTTTTCTTTTATGAATGCGCCATAGATTTCCCTTAAGTCTTTTCTTATTGATTTGAGCATTAATCTGTATTTTTTAGATCTTTTTAATTGTTTGAATGGCTTGTTTTCTAAAGGATGCTTTTTTAAGTAAAAATTTAATTTTTCTTCTACAAATTTATTATCCAAGTTTTTTAGTTCTTTTTTACTTTTTATATCCTTAATTGTCTCATTTATCATGGTTTTTGTAAAGAGAAAGGTTTTTAAATTATTAGCGGTTTTTCTTTTTATGGCAGACAAGATACAAATGCCTTCTGGAATGGGTGGTTTAGTAAGATATTTTGATGAATACCAAAGCAAGATTGTAATGAGCCCAAAGTTTGTCGTGTTTTTAATAGCTTTAGTTATAATCTTAGAGATTGGATTGCATATGTTTTTTGCATAAAATGATACCTGGAATGAATCCTAGAGACTTGCAGAAAGCCATGAAAAGGCTTGGAATGAAGCAGGAAGAGATAGAGGCTTCTGAAGTTGTTATAAAATGCACCGATAAGGAACTAGTTGTCCATAATCCCCAAGTCATGAAAGTGAATGTTATGGGTCAGGAAAGCCTGCAAATTACAGGAGAAATAGAAGAAAGGCTTTTAAGCAGCATTAAGGATGAAGATATAGAATCTGTTGTAGAGCAAACTGGAGTTTCTAGGGAAAATGCTTTGAAGGCTCTGGAAGAAAATGATGGGGATATTGCTAAAACTATATTACATTTAAAAGAATGACATTCCTTTTGAGTACTACTTTATAATAAAAAAGTTTATTAACAATCTCTTCTTTAATAATCTATGGATGAACACAAGGTTTTAGCTAAAGAAGCTTTACAATTATTAAATACTGCGGATCACCTGGCTTACATGACATATCCAATGCTAAATGACCCTAAGCTATTGATTACAATAAGCCAGAATTTGTATAATGCTTTGATTAAGGCAGTTGATTCTATACTTTATTATGAGGTTATGTACAAAAGAATTCCAAATTTCAGAAACACATTTGAAGACAAAATGCATGTTTTTAGGGAAAATTGCCTGGAAAAATACAGGCTTGACAGGAATGGCTTTTTGGTCTTGAAGGACTTAAAGGAAATACTTGATGAGCATAATAAAAGCGCTGTAGAATTCAGAAGAAGGGACAGCTTTGTCATATGCTCTGATAATTACAGGCTAAAAACTTTGAATCTGGCAAAGGTAAAAGATTTTATCCATAAGTCAAAGCCATTTATTGAGCAGACAAACAGGATTATTGGAAAAAAATGAATGAGAATGAAGACGTTGTTTTGGAATCTTTGAAAAGAGCTGATCATCTGATAAATGTAAGCTTGAAGTATACAAAAACAGTTGATGTAATCAGGAATACAATTTTGAGGCTGCTTGAAGCTTGCGATATTCTAATAGCAGAAGGATTGGAATATAAGAAAAGCAAGAAAAAGATTAGAGAAGTGCCTAAGACTCCAAAGGAAAGGGCTGATTTATTGTACAAAGTATTCAAGAAAAAGAAAAACATTAAGGCTTATCTGGATTTTTTCCATTTACTCAGAAGAATAAAAAATTCAAGCTATGGGAAGAAGGATGAATACAGGAAAAATGTTGCTATGCTTCTTGTTGATGATAAGGACAATTATACTGAGATAAATGTTGAAATGCTAAAAAGCTTTTATTCCAAGACTAATGAATTTGTTGAATTTATGAGGGAATGGATTAACAGCGGAAAGGAATAGCTTTATAAACATCGGATTTTTCTTTTTATTACAATGTCAAGAGATGATTTTATTCATTACGGATTCTAAAGATTTTAATAGTTGCAGCTCTTTAAGTTTTAAATGTCAGAATGGCGACTATAGTATACTGGTTATTACCTCCGCCTGTGGAGCGGGAGAAGGGAGTTCAATTCTCCCTAGTCGCCCTTTATTTTTTAGGAGTTTAAAATGAAATTAGAAAGAGCTAAAGGCACAAGAGATTTTAATGTTGAAGATAAAATTATTAGGCAGGAAATTTCAGATATTTTGAGGAAGGTGTTTGAGAAATATGGCTTTAATCCTATTGAAACTCCAGTATTAGAAAGGCTGGATACTTTGACTATGAAATATGGCGGCGGAGAGGAAATAGTTAAAGAGATTTTTAAGTTAAAAGATCAGGGTAACAGAGATTTGGGATTGAGATATGATTTGACCATTCCTTTCTCCAGATATGTTGGAATGAATCCTACTTTAAATATGCCTTTTAAAGCTTATAGGATGGGCATAGTGTTTAGAGATGGCCCAATAAAATTAGGAAGGTATAGGGAATTTTGGCAGTGTGATGTTGATGTTGTCGGTGCAAAATCTGTTTTGTTTGAGGTTGAGATGATCAAGCTAATACAGGAAGCTTTTAGAGAATTAAAATTAGAGGTTGTAATCAAAATTAATAACAGAAAGATTTTGGATGGAATATTAGATTATGTTGGGATTCAAAAAGACAAAAGAGATACAGTAATGTTAACTTTAGACAAGGTTGAAAAGTTAGAGAATAAAAAGATTATCGATGAATTAAAGGAAAAAGGCATTGATGATCTGAAGATTAAGAAATTGCTGAAAGAAGTTTATGTCAGCGCTTTTAAAAATAAAGAAATTATTGGTGAATTAAAAGAAAAATTAAAAGATAATGAAGGATTAAGAGAAATTGAAGAGATTTTCAAATACATAGATGATAACAATATTATTTTAAGCCCTAGCATGGCCAGAGGTTTAAGCTATTATACTGGAACAATTTTTGAAGTTTATCTTAAAAAAAGAGAGATTAAAAGTTCTTTGGCTGCCGGAGGAAGATATGATGAAATAATCGGAAAATTTCTGGGAAAAGGAGATTATCCTGCTTTGGGAGTAAGTTTTGGATTGGATGTTATAACTGATGTTTTAAAGTTAAAAGAAGAAAAGAAAAAGAAAAGTTTGGCAGATATTTATATAATCCCTATTAAAACTATAGAAGAAAGTTTAAAAATCGTTGGTGAATTAAGGAAAAATAATTTTAAGGTTGATGTTGATTACAATGGCAGGGGAATCAGCAGTAATCTAAGATATTGCAACGCTTTGGGCATAAAAAAAGTTATAATCATAGGCAATAAAGATCTTGCCAATAATGAAGTTACTATCAGAAACATGGAATCTGGAGAGGAAAAGAAAGTTAAATTAGACAAGGTTGTTGAAAATTTATGATTTGGTTTTTACTAAAGCTAGTATAGAGCCAATTAATCCTAAAACTGCCCCTATAAAACCATATCCAAATAACAATAAAATTGATATTCCAAAAGCCCAGTTAGAATAATTTTTTTGCAGTTTTTCCTTTAATTTAACACCTAAAAAAATCAATACTCCGCTTAGTGCTATCCCAACAATTGATAGTATCATAATCCTTGTAAAAAAACTATTAGGGATTATTGTTAATTGAATCAGCATGTCTTGAGTCAAGCCTGATTCCTGAGCTAATGAATTTAATTCAGATGATGTTGATCCAGCAATTTTGATTAATAATTGCCTTGTCACTATTGAGCTTGCTAAGCCAAACATATTAAATAAAGCAGAAATAATACCTCCTACAACTAGAAGTATGTAAGGGGTTTTTGTGTGGTCTTTTTTTGCCATCAAATATACTTACCGCTCTTTGGCTTTAAAGTCTTTGTTATTATCAATATCAAATCTATTAGCGCCCAGATACCTAAACCCCCAAGTGTTAGTAATTTTAAAACTCCGGTTCCAATATAACCTAAGTAGAATCTGTCAATTCCCAGACCACCTAGAAATAGACTAAGCAATATAGCAACTACATAACTTTTGTTATTAGCCATTATGCTTCTGCCTCTTTAATTAATTGAATGCCAGAAACCAAAGCCCATATCCATACACCAATTACAATCGGAATTCCTACCAAGATGAAAGATAATGCGATTCCTGCAATGAAAAGAACTATTTGGTAAATCCCTTCTGTAGTTCTGCCGCCAATTATTGTCCCTAAACCAGGAAAAACTAAAATATTAAGCAATAATGCTGCAATAGCAATGCCTTGAGTTGGTCTTTTATGCTTAGTCATTATATAAAATTCACTTTTTCTTCTATTTAAAGTTTTTTATTATCTAATATCTCTATTTCAATTTCCCCAAAATGCTCTTTCTGCATTAAGTTAACTTTTTCCTGATTGTCCAAATGCAACAATGGGATAAAAGTGTATATTTTGTCTTCTTTTTTTTCACTTGGAACTAATTTTGTGAAAGTTAAATTTTCTTTGCCCATTGTTTTTTTGAAGAAATTCAAAACTTGGTCATAAATATCCTTGATTCTTTTAGTTATATCAAATTTTTTTTCCGGTATCTCCATGTAAGGAACTTCATTGTATCTTTGATGTCTTATGACTCTTCTATTCTTAACTTCCAAAGCCTTGTTTAATGCGTTAATCAAATCCTGCATTGAAACTTTTTTCTTTCTAGGCTGAGGCAGTCTTGGAATAATTGTAACTTCATCCGGATTTATGTCTGATAATTTAATGTCTTCAAAATCATCCAAAGATTCAACATCCTGCTGAAATAACTGTGAATCCAAATTGGCAATGTCTTCTAAAAGTAATTTATTTGCCTTCATCCTCAATAATATGGAAGAAGCCAATATTACCTTTCCAGAGATAAAGAAATTGTGATCTTTAAGTTTTTTAACAGCTTCCAGATATTTTTTGGACAATAATGAAAGGTCAATGTCCCAAGGGTTCATCTGCTCTGATTTTACCAAATCCTGAATCAAAGTCTGCCAGGTAAGCTCATCTTTCTGCATTAAAATGTCATAAATTATATCTGATGAAGATTGAACGTTTTCCATTAGAATTTGGATAAGTTGTAATTATTTAAACATTGTTGTTTTATTGGGAAAAATCGTCTGATTTGGTGGTAAACAACATTTATAAAATAAAGAATGTTAGACTGATTATGGAATTAGATGCAAGAGATATTGTAAATCATATACGCCTTGCAAGAGCATATATAAAAGAAAAAGGCCTTGAGGTTTTTTTAGAGCTTGCACAGAATGAGCCAGAACGTGCAGTAAAAGAATTGCCTAAATATATCGAAAAAGTTTTAAATATGAATGGCGGAATTTTTAGAGGAGTTAATTGTGGCGGTCCAGACCCATATACAACAGCTCCTTTGTTGAATACCATTGGACTTATTTATCCTTATTTAGACAGATCTCCTCGTGAAAAAGCCTTGAATAATTGTTTATATTTTCTTGATGGTTTAAACTATTTTAACTCACAAAATAATGTGGAACTTATTGACGAACCTTGGTTAATTACTGATATTTTTATTAACAGACAATTGTACTGGCCAGGTTATAAAGTATATGTAAACAGGCTAAAAAATATATTAGCATGGGAGCAATTTGAAAATGAATTTATGAGGGAAGGCAGATTAATAAGCAAAGGTGCCTTTTTTCTTTCACTTACTATATCCAGAGTTGAACATTGCTCAGAAAACATACGAAGGAGTTTTTCAGAAGTTTTTCCTGATTTGGTTGATAGGACAAAAGATGGTATTGCCTGCCTTATTCATCACAATGCCTCATGTCATATTGGAGAAAAGAATATCTCATATGAAGAGGAATTAAAAAAAGAGCTTGAAAAATATGAGCCTTCATGGAAGAACGAACTTAGTAAAAAAATTCATGATGAAAATTGGATTATCTTACCAGAAACTTTAGAAAGATATAGAAACAAAAAATAAATTTATATAGAATCATTTCTTTTTATACTCAACATAGTGGCATGTTCCGCAGTATAAGCGATCTTTGTGTTCAGCTAAGAAAGTAGGAACTCCGCATTTAGGGCAGGATTTTGCTCTGGTTAACTTATTTCCTTCCAGTTTATACTTAGAATATTTCTTACTGCTTTTTTTGTTCTTTACTTTTTTCTTTGCCACCTTCAGCTCCTTTTACTTTCTTCTCTTTCTCAATTGCTTTTAATGCTTCTTCTGTTTTATAAACATAAGCTTTAACATCTGCTTTATTAGATCCATAATGAGTATATACATTTTTTACTTTTAACAAAGAATCTTTTGTTTTTAACAAGCTTACTAATTCCTTTGCTATGTCATCTTTTTTCGGTGTTGCTCCCTCAAATTCCATTTCAAGATTGACAGCCTTTCTGTTTAACAAAGGCATTTCACTTTCTTTTATAACCTTCAATTTCATCTTGTTTTAATAACATATTCTCCCTTTTGCTTTATACTGATTTTTTTAGCTATTTCTGATTTTTCAGCATCCAAAATATTTATTCTTCCCTGCCAATTGTCTGTAAAGTCATCACCATTGCAAATAGGACATTTATCTTTTGCTACAAATATTTTGCATTTCTTGCATACCTTCTTCATTTCTTCTCCTTCTGAAGTTTTTTAGAGTCGTCTTTTATCCATTTTAAATTTCCCAGCCATGGCTGCCTCATTGTCAAAGTTACTTTCGGGTTTTTCATGTCTTTAAAGCTTATTGCAATAATTCTTGCCCTGCAATCATCACCCTGCTTTAATGACTTTTTAGACTGCTTTCCTGTTAAAACTTTTGATTTTGAAAATGAAACATAGTCATCCATAGTCTGAGATACATGAATCATTCCATCCAATGCCCCTATGCTTATAAAAGCCCCAAAGTCTGTTATTTCATTTATCTTTCCTAATAAGATCTCCTGCATTTCAGGCTTGTATGCTATAACCTTAAAAGTTGTGTCAAAATAAGCAGCTCCGTCTCCTGAAATAATAACGCCTTCCCTTACCTCTGTTATCTCAGATACCCCTAAAATTATACCTATGTCTTTTGATACAAAACTCTTGAACCTTTCATTTAAAGCTTCTAAAATAGCCTCTTCTGAACTTGACTTAAATGCAGAAGGAGGGACTCTTACGTAATCTTTCAATTCTATCTGGTAATACATTTATATATCCTCCAAGAACTGCTTTAAAGACTAAGATTGAGTTTTTAAAGGTTTTGGTTGTAAAGAGTTTTGTTAATTTTTTCTTTTATCATAACCATCTTTATTCTATTAATTCTAACTTTTTCTTCTGTCTTATCACAATAAAAGGCTTATTTAATTTTTCTTTCAATTCTTTGTCTTGGGTCGCTATGACACTTTCTTTTGATAAAGTAATTAGTGCATTATCCACATTACTTTCTTCTGCTTTTATCGAATCAAAATTTTTTATATAAATCAGAGCTAATTTAGCTAAATCTTTACTCTTGCCAGACTGCTTTTTAATTATGTTTTCCAGTTCTTTTTTAGTTTTTTCTAAAACTGATATTTTAAACGGAAAATTACATATTCTTAACAATTCATCTTTTAAATCAATCTTATTTTTTAACAATTCTATGATAAAATTAGTGTCCAAAATTATGTTTTTCATAAAATTAATATCATTCTGGATTATAATAAACTATTCTTTCAAGATTTTTATCATCCCTTAAATCATAATTTGGCCCGACAGAGTGAGGAAGGCAAGCAGGAATGTTATTCTTCATTATGTAATCTCCTATCCATTCTAAAAGAGAAACTAATTCTCTGGAGTTAGGCCTAATTGCACTTTCCAATATCAAGTAAATATTGAAGTTTTTTAACTGCTCCTCTCTGTATTTTCTGACACTTTCTGTATCAATCTCATGCGGGCTTATTACATCCATTCCTGTTAACACAGGCAAAAATCTTCCTATTGGGGTGCCAACAGTTATTGTGCTATAGCACTTATCACCATTAAAATGCATAAAAGCCTTGGACTCCTCTTTCTTGCCAAAATACCATTTTCCAGATTTAATAAATGCATCAACAAGCTTATCAAAATCAACATTTAGCAAAACAGGAAAAGTATTAAGCAAACCATATTCTTCTTTTAAGGTGGCATCATCACATACTCTAATCTGTCCTATATAGTCTTTTAATTCCATTATAAACAAAAATGATAAAGACTTTATTAAAGTTGTCATGTTGTCTGGAAAAGTGAATAATTAATGTTTATATAGTCTCTAGTATATATATAAAAAGACTATGCAGAAAAGAAATTGTGCTTTATACGGCTTCTAATGCCTAAATTCGGCGTTTTAAGGCTGGGAAAACTATTTAAACTTCAGAATTTTAATAGTATAAGGCTTATAAAGCTAGATTTTGGTGTTTTTGGGGTTAAAAAATCAGAAAGATTAGTCTGAAGAGTCTAAAATGGAACAAACTAAAACAGAGTATAAAGCCGAAAGCATTCAAGTTCTAGAGGGATTAGAACCAATTCGTGTGAGACCTTCTATGTTTATTGGAGATACTGGTGAAAGGGGATTGCATCATCTGGTTCATGAAGCTGTTGACAATTCTATAGATGAGGCTTTAGCAGGATTCTGCAAAAATATTAAGGTTACAATCCATAATGATAACAGCATTTCAGTAGAAGATGACGGAAGGGGAATTCCAGTTGATATTCATCCTAAATTCAAAAAACCAGCTGTCGAGTTGGTTTTAACAGTTTTACATTCTGGAGGAAAGTTTGAAAAGAAAACATATCAGGTTTCCGGCGGGTTGCATGGAGTTGGAATCAGCTGTGTTAATGCTTTAAGCAAGAAATTTAATGTCAATGTCAAAAGAGACGGAAAAGTTTATTCTCAGGATTTTATCATGGGCAAGAAATTAAATGAGTTAAGTATTATTGGAGAGGCAAATGGAACAGGAACCAAAGTTACATTTCTTCCTGACGACCAGATTTTTGAAACTGTTGAATATAGGTATGATCTTTTGTATCAAAGATTAAGAGAATTAGCATTTTTAAACAAAGGGATAAGGATTGAATTAAAGGATGAAAGGGAAAACAAGGAGGATGTACTCCAGTATGAAGGCGGAATAAAAGAGTTTGTTGAACATTTAAACAAAGGTAAGAAAGTTATTAATGATGCAATTTATTTTGAGAAAAAGAAAAACGACTTGATGATAGAAGGAGCTTTTCAATATAATGAGGGATATACAGGAAGTTTGCTCAGTTTTGTTAATTCTATCAATACGTTTGAAGGTGGAACTCATGAACAAGGATTTAGGACTGCCCTAACAAGAGTAGTTAACTCTTATGGCATCAAATATAATATGCTTGATCATATGAAATTAACAGGAGATGATGTTAAGGAAGGGCTTACAGCAATAATTTCTGTTAAGATTTCTAATCCTCAATTTGAAGGACAGACAAAAACAAAATTAGGGAACTCTGAAGTTAAAGGCATTGTTGATTCTTTGACAAATGATGCCTTAGGAACTTTTTTTGAGGAAAATCCTGCTGTTGGCAAGAAAATTTTGTTTAAAATTGTTAGTGCAGCAAGAGCAAGAGAAGCTGCAAGAAAAGCAAGAGAATTAACAAGAAGAAAAGGATTGTTAGACAAGTACAGTCTCCCTGGAAAATTAGCAGATTGCCAGGAAAAGGACATTACAAAATCTGAAATTTTTATTGTTGAAGGAGATTCTGCAGGAGGAACAGCAATTTCAGGAAGAGATAGGAAGTTTCAGGCTATTCTGCCGTTAAAAGGTAAAATACTGAATGTTGAAAAATCAAGATTAACTAAAATTTTAATCAATAATGAAATTAAGACATTAATTACTGCTATTGGAGTTGGTATTGCTGAAGAGTTTGACATAAAAAATTTAAGATACGGAAAGATTATTATTTTAACAGACGCTGACGTGGACGGAAATCATATCTCTACATTATTATTAACATTTTTTTACAGATATATGCTAGACTTGATTAAAAACGGAAATATCTATGTAGCACAACCGCCATTATATAGAGTAATTAAAAATAAAAAAGTAATTTATGTAAGGGATGACAAAAAACTGCAGGAATTGCTGAAGGAAATTGGGGAAGATGCAGTTATTCAGAGATTTAAAGGATTGGGAGAGATGAATTCAGACCAATTATGGGAAAGCACAATGAATCCTGAAACAAGAATTATGAAGAAAATTACTTTAGAAGATGCTGCTATTGCAGACGAAACATTTTCAATTTTAATGGGCGACCAGGTAGAGCCAAGAAGGGAATTTATACAGAATCATGCTAAAGAAGTAAAAAACCTGGATGTGTAAAATGGGAAGAGGAAGAAAACCAAAATATGTAAATGAAGGATTCTTTGATGAAGAGTCAGAGACGATGCATTATGTACTTGGAGTTTCATTTGGATTAGCTACAATTTCAGACAAAAGGCTCATTTTTAGGTCTAAGAATAAGGAATTAATAGAGATTATAAAAAGGGAATTAGAAAGCCAGCATAAAATAGTAAATATAGAGTCCAGAAACTCGCATCAATTAGAAATATATGGCAAAGGCTCTGCATATCTAATAACATCTTTGAAAGCCAGAGGCTTAGCAGAAGATAAGTCTGAAAGAATTTTTCCTAAAAACATTGCAGAGTCTTATCTCTCTCATTTTGACAGAGGATTTTTTGATTCTAGAGGCGTAATCATAAACACAAATAAAAAAATAAATATTGGATTTTACTTTAACAATGCCTTTTTGACAGATCTTAATAATGGCTTAAGGGAAAATGCCGGAGTTAAAAAAACAAATCCTGAAAACAATAAGATTGTTTATCCATTTAATGACTCACTTAGGATGTATAATTTTATTTACAGAGATTGGGATTTTATTGAAAGCAAGGGATTATACTTAAAAAGGAAAAAAGAAAGATTCAACATTGAGAAAAAAGAAGATGTTTTTGATACAGATAGAATAAAAATAGAACTTTTAGACGGCAAAACTGTTGAGGAGCTTACTAAAGAGCTTGGTTATTCCTCAACACAGTCTTTTTACTCAGCTTTTAAAAGAGTTTATGGGGAAACAGTTGGAAGATTTTTAAAAAATGAATTAGGACATGATAATAGACTGTACAATGGAATGAATTTAGGATAAGATGGCAGAAGAAATTCAGATTAAGTTAATTGAAGAGGAAATGAAGGAAGCTTACTTAGATTATTCTATGTCAGTTATAGCAGGGAGGGCTTTGCCTGATGTTAAAGATGGGCTAAAACCTGTCCATAGAAGAATTTTATACACAATGTACCAGTTAGGGCTGTTTTCAGACAAGCCATCCAGGAAATCAGCAAGTGTTACTGGAACTACTATGGCTAAATTCCACCCACACGGAAATGTTGCTATTTATGATGCAATGGCAAGGTTAGTCCAAGATTTTTCTTTAAGATATCCTTTGATTCATGGACAGGGAAACTGGGGAAGCATTGAAGGTTTTCGCCCTGCTGCTGAGAGATACACTGAATGTAAAATGTCCAAGATAGGAGAGTTAATGCTTGAGGATATAGACAAAGAAACAGTTAAGTTTGTGCCAAATTTTGACGGCTCAGCAAAAGAGCCTGTTTTGCTGCCAAGCAAAATTCCGAATTTGTTAATTAACGGCTCTTCCGGTATAGCAGTAGGAATGGCGACAAATATTCCTCCTCATAATATTTCTGAAGTTATAGAAGGATTAATAGCTTTGATAGAAAATAAAGAAATTTCAATAGAGGAATTAATGAATTATGTCAAGGCTCCTGATTTTCCGACAGGAGGAACTATTGTCGGAGTTGAAGGAGTAAAGAAAGCATACAAAACAGGAAAAGGAATTATAACCTTAAGGGCAAAGAGCAGGATAGAAGAAAAAGGAGACAGGAAATTTATCATAATTGAAGAAATTCCTTATATGGTCAACAAATCAGGGCTTTTGGAAAATATCGGGAATTGTGTTAATGAAAAAAGAATTGAGGGGATAAGCGATTTAAGGGATGAGTCTGACAGAAAAGGAATGAGAATCTTAATTGAGGTGAAAAGAGGCTACAATCCCGATTTGGTTTTAAACCAATTGTACAATAATACTTCTTTAGAAACCACTTTTGGAATTATAATGATTGCATTGCTGGATAATCAGCCTATACTATTTAACCTAAAAGATATGATGCTTAATTATCTGCTTCATAGAAAAGATGTTGTTTTTAAAAGGACTAAATTTGATTTAGACAAATCTGAGAAAAGAAAGCACATCGTTGACGGCTTAATAATTGCTTTAAATGATATTGATACTGTTGTCAGATTAATAAAAGAAAGCAAAGATGTTTCTACAGCAAACAGATTATTAATTGATAAATATTCCTTGAGTGAAGAGCAGAGCAAGGCAATTCTTGATATGAAACTGCAGAGATTAACTTCTTTAGAAACGGCAAAGTTAATAGAGGAAAACAATGAATTGCTGAACAAAATAAGGGAATATAAAGAAATTCTGCAGAGTGAAGAAAGAATCAATGTTATTGTTAAAGATGAATTAAAGGAAATCAAGAAAGTTTTTGGCGATGAAAGAAGAACTTTGATAGAAGAAAAAGAAGCAATGATTGAGGAGAAAGAATTAGTGAAGGAAGAGGCTGTTGTAATCACATTAAGCCATAAAGGATACATAAAAAGAACAAAGCTAAGCAGCTATAAAGAGCAGAAGAGGGGAGGAAAAGGAGTTATTTCAGGAAGCAAGGAAGATGATTTTGTTCAGGACATGAAAGTTGTTTCAACACATGATAATATTTTGTTCTTTACAGACAAAGGAAGAGTTTACTGGAAGAAGGCTTATGAAATCCCGGAAACTTCCAGATACAGCAAAGGAGGAAATATTGCAAATTTCCTGAATTTATCAGATGAAAGAATAAATGCTATAATCCCAATAAAGGAGTTTAAGGAAGGATGTTATTTACTTATGGGAACCAAGAAAGGATTAGTTAAAAAAGTAAGCTTAGATGAGTTTGCAAATGAAAGAAGGTCTGGAAAACTAGCAATCACATTAAAGGATGATGAATTAATTGATGTTTTACTAACAGATGGAAATAGGGAGATCATTATTGGAACTAAGAATGGATTGGCTTCAAGATTTAAGGAAAGCGATGTAAGGGTTATGGGAAGAATGGCTTCTGGAGTAAGGGGAATTAAACTGAAAGATGATGAAGTTGTAGGCATTACCATTGCAAACGAGGATGAAAGCCTGCTTACAGTAACAGAAGATGGTTATGGTAAGAGAACAAAAATTAGTGAATACAGAATTATTGGAAGAGGAGGAAAAGGAGTTACTAATATCAAGAATGATAAAGTTGGAAAAGTAGTTGGCGTTATGGGCGTTAAGGATGATTATGGATTAATAATTATAACTGTTAAAGGAAATGTTATCAGAATGAAAGCTAAGGATTTAAGCCTGATTGGAAGAGCTACCCAAGGTGTAAGATTGATTAAACTTGATGAAAATGATAAAGTAGTTAGCGTTGCAAGAACATATGGAGAATGAAATGAGAAAAGAGATGCCTTTGGTTGAAATAGTAAAATCTGAAGAATTCAGGAATAAAATTGATGAAATAAAGAGCGGTCTTTATAATTATGGATTTATTTTATATCCTAATTCAAACGGATATATTTTGGGAGATGTTAGTATTATACAAGGCAATAAAGTAAATGGAAAAGATCTGACGTTGCCTTATGGAAGCGATTTGGAAGAATTAAGCATGGCTACTGAAAGATCTTCCAGCGGATTTCCTGTAGGTGTGATTCCTACATTTAAGAAAGATTATAGTTTAATACTTTTTTACAGGCAAAGAGAGAGAGGAATGATAAAAGATTATAACATACCTACATTCATTGAATTGATGGAACATTATGACATGGCATTAATAGATTTCAATGGAGAGCTTAAAAGAAGAGATATTGAGGCATTAGAAATTTTTGAGAATGGACATTAAACAATCTCTGCTACGCCAATAAGCCTGAACCTGTTGCCAATCTTTCTTGAAATTGTAATCCTATCTTCTTTTTTGCAGCAGACTGGAAGTTTTAAATTAACTTTTATTTTATCTTTTTTTAATTCAGTAATAATTCCTACTGTTGCAGCTGAATTGACATTGAACATCAGGGATTCCCCTTTTTTTATTTTTTCAACTTTTAATTCCTCTTTGCTCCCTACAACCCTGTCCAGCAAAGCAGGCTTTAACTCAAAAGATTCCCACACTGGCGGAAGATGCTCTTTATGTCCTGCTATATTTCCTGACAATGAATCTGCTTTGACAATGAAAGGATCGAGCTTTGTCATCAATCCTAATGAACCTCCGGGATGAACTTCATCTAATGAAACAGCACCAGCTTTCAAAGCCTCTATTTTTGTTTGTATAGGCCGCCATTGCACTTTTCCGCCTTTCTCAATTTTTCTTCCAGGCCTTATTTCAATCTCGTCATTTACCTTTAAGACGCCTTCTTTTAAAGCTCCTCCCAAAACACCACCTTTTAAATTTTCTATTTCTGTTCCAGGTCTGTTGACATCAAAGGATCTTGCAATAAGCATTAAAGGAGGCTTTTCAGAATCTCTTTTTGGAGTTTTGAAGTTATTTTCTATGGTTTCTATCAATAAATCTATGTTAACATTATGTTGGGCTGATAAGGGGATTATTGGAGCATTCTCTGCTATTGTTCCTTTAACAAAATTCTTGATTTGTTTGTAGTTTTCCAATGCTTGCTCTTTTGTAACTAAATCAATTTTATTCTGGACTATGATTATGTTTTTTATTCCGATTATTTCTAATGCCATTAAGTGCTCTTTTGTCTGAGGCTGGGGGCATTCTTCATTTGCAGCCACAAGTAGTAAAGCGCCATCCATTATAGCAGAACCTGAAAGCATAGTTGCCATCAGAGTTTCATGGCCTGGAGCATCAACGAAAGAAACCTTTCTTAATAAATCACAGTCTGTCTGGTGGGTTGGGCACTTTTTCTGCGTTGAGTATGACTCAGAACCATTGCATTTAGGACATCTGTAGAAGGTAACATCTGCATATCCTAATCTAATTGTGATGCCTCTCTTTAGCTCTTCAGAATGGGTATCTGTCCATTTGCCACTGAGTTTGTATAATAAAGTAGTCTTACCATGATCAACATGCCCTATAAGACCTATGTTAATTTCTGGTTGCTGGTTTTTATTAGTCACGAATTTTTCTCCTCCTGATTTTTAGTAATACTAAGATTTGGATTTATAAAGTTAACTTATAGCTTATACTGGAGAAAACTTTAAAAAGCGTTGTAAAAAATTAGTCTTGGCATGGAAGTAAATTTATATCAACATGGAACTAATAACTTTTGGATAAACTTAAATTTAAGAATGCCTGTATATGATTTTTATGGCAGAAATCAGGGTATTGTCAGCAAAGCTTATTCTACTTTTGACGGAGAGCCGATATTCCAGATTGAAAGAAGATTATTTTGGCCTTTTATCAGAAAAACTTTAGTAACTTTAGTAAAAGACTATAAAAATGATAAATTAGTTGTTGATATGCATGAAGCTGATTTAAGAATCGAAAAATTATCTTCAAAGGAATTATGCAGGGTTGATAAAGGGAATTATATTGGGATTTATCCTCTGGAGAATGTTCTTGTCTATCCTAATAAGAAAAATATCAGGTCTTTGGATGTAAGAAATGGAAAAATCAACAGTCTTTATCTAATCAATGGAGAATATCTTAATTTTGCTGATAATTTGAACTGGGAAAATAATCATTATTTAAACTGGAAGAAAGGACAGTGGGTTTACAGACAAAGCATAAATGACTGGATAGAAAACTTTGAAAAAAATTCAGGAAAATAAAATTATTCTTTTTTAGGCTCTTCTTTCTTTTCTGCTTCTTTAGGTTTTTCTTCAGCCTTAGTATCTTCTTTTGGAGCTTCTTCCTTGCCAAACATCTCTTTTAAGGATTTTTTGCCTTCTGCAAGAACTTTTAGGTTAATCTGGGCAATATCACTGGATACAGTATTTCCCCTTACTGCTTTTCTCTTTTTCATCCCATTTCTTTTAATATGGACTCCCGGACCTGATGTCAGTAAAAGCCTTTTTCTTCCTATACCCTCAACATCCCACCTCATTGGAAATCCTGAAGTGTCACTTCCTCCAGTAATCTGAAACTCATATCCAGAAAAATTAGGTATATCTTTTAGCTTATCTTTTATTTTTTTATTTGCAAAGCTGGAAATATCTGCTGTAGTCTGGTAGCTTTTACCTGATTTATCGCTTAATACTAATTTTACCTCTGCCATATTATTTTCTTTTAAATAGGATTTATAAGGTTTTTGGATTTATTTTGATTTCCATTATTCTCTTAATTCATTGAATTTTCTTCTTGCCCACTTTTCATCACTTACTAACCCTCTTATGATGTATTTTTTAAAGTCTACATCATTTTTCATGAAACCTTCATCTGGAAATTTTTTATGCAGGAAAATCTCATTTCTTAATTTTTTTCTTGCATCTAAAACATAATCTTCAAAACTTTCAAAAAAATTGCAGTTGTCTTTTATATTATTCTCTAAAATTATTCTTATATATTCATGCTTATTGTGAACCTGCGCTCTTCTAAAGAAGAAATATTTTTCCCAAGCACTTTTAATGAATTTATCTTCTAATTCATTGTGTATCCTATCTATGACTTCATAATCATGAACTATAAATTGCATCATCTGTCTTCTAACTATTCTAAATGAATCATAAGAAAAAGATGTTCTACCGCTTATTTCTTTCATTAGACGATGTATATAGGGATGGTTAAAATTTCTTTCATAAATAAAAAAAGCCTGTATATCCTTTCTTCCACCAGTTTTAGACTGCAGAACTTTAAAATCTTCATGGTCAATTTTCTCTTTCAGAATATCGTTTAAATTACTAATTTGAGGGCTTTCTTTGTGCAATTCTTCTCTTATTATTTTATAAACATTTAAATTATTTATCAGTCTTTTTATACCAACTTTCCCTAATTTTATTTCTTTAAGTCCTAACTCTCCGGGTGGAAGTCTTCTATCGCTTGGTAAATTAAGGGTCTTTAAACTTTCTTTAAATATTGGAAAAACCTCATAAAGAGGAATGTTATCTTTTTTTAAGGAGAGGATAATTTTTTCCAATTCATCCTTTGTTTTTAAATATTCAAAAGCCTGCTCACTTCCAATCTTTTCTTTTGATTTTAATTTTTTAACTTCTTCAAGCATCCCTCTCAAATTGTTCATTTAAACTCCCCAGACAGCATTTTCCTTTCTTCTCATATCTGCTATTTCTTTTAAGATTTCTATAGAATCTTCATCCAACAAATCTTTAACTTTTTTGAATTCCCTGTAGTCAGTCTCATTAATCAATGAATAGAGTATATTTCCTTCTTTTAATTGGCGTCCAATAGTAACTCCTGGAAGAGAGACTGCAATCTGCTTTCCTTTTTCAGCTAACTGTATATTTTCCCCTTCTAACTGGATAGACTTAGCAGAGGTGATTTCCTTTCCATTCAGCATTAATGGTGTTCCAACCTTTAATTTTCCAGACAAAACCTCAATTCCAACTACAGCAGGATTGCTCTGCCTAAAAATAAATCCAGGCATTATCTTGACCTTGCATAAAGAAACCAATTTTGAAAGTTTTTCCTGCTTTATGCTCTTATTTGTCCCTTCAGCCCATTTTTCATAATCCTCAATTATTTTGTAGATGACTTCTCCAGTAATTATTTTTACACCTTCTGATGTTTTCTCATTTTTTATATTAAACCCAAGAATGGCATTGTGCAATTGATTCTGGGAAGATGAGGCTTCTGCAATATCCTGCTTTGTTATATTCCCAATGGATGCTTTCTTAATTACAATCCCTTTTTCTTTTAAGATATTATCCAATGCTTCTAAACTTCCCAATGTATCTGCCTTGACAACAATTCCATCCTGCCCTGTTTCAATAATAACTTCTTCAATCTCCTCTTTGATTTCTTTTTCAGCCTGTTCTAAATTATCTGCAACAACCCTTAAAGGCATTCCTGAAAGGACATTTTCCAGTTCAGGAGCAGCTATTTTAACTCCTGAAGCAGCTGAAACTTCCTTTACCTTTGAAAACTTTGATTTTTTATCCCTGATTTCTGATAATGCATTAGGCTTTAGCAAAGACCTTACTTTTGTTTTTATCGGCTTATCCAAAGAGCCTATAAGAATTGTGTCATTCACTTTTATTGTTCCGTCGTAAACTATTGCATCAATAGTAGTTCCTAATCCTTCTGTTTCCTTTACCTCTAAAACAGTCGCTTTTGCAGGACCTTTTACCTCAATTTTCAGGCTTTCTTCTAAGTATTTTTGTGTTAATCCAGTTAGTACCATTAAAAGTTCTGCCAGTCCTATTTTTAATTTAGAAGATATAGGAACAATTGCTACTTTTTTTGTATAGTCATCTACTCTGTCAAATCTTTCTGCGTTTAACTGGAATTTTTCATAAATATCTCCGACTACAGTATAAAGCTTTAAGTCCAGTTCTTTTTTAAAATCTTCAGTCTGCTCATTAATATTTTGAAGCAATGGAAGCTTTTTGTCCTGAAATCCTGAAATCAGGTCAATTTTTGTCAAAGCTATGATAAAAGGAGTTTTTGCATTTTTCAGGATTTCAATAGAGTCCAAAGTTTGCGGCTTTATACCTTCTAATGCATCAACTACTAATATTGCAATATCTGCCAGATTGCCTCCTCTTCTTCTTAAGGATGTAAAAGCTTTATGTCCTGGTGTGTCCAAGAACAATAATCCTGGAATAGTCAAGTTAAGTTTTAAAGAATCAATTAATTTTCCGCAGAAATTTCTTATTGTAGATAATGGAACCTCTGTTGCTCCAATATGCTGTGTTATTTTTCCTGGCTCTCTTTCAGCAAGAGTTGTGCCTCTAATTGAGTCAAGTAAAGAAGTATTGTGCACTAATATCCTTTCTGCAACAAAGGTATGTGTTTTAGGAATAGTAAAGTCATAAACATATTTTTCTTTATTTTTTATTTTCTTTATTGATATTATTTTAACATAATTTACTTCCTTCTCTAATATTTTTTTTATTTTCTGTGAGTCCTCATTTTCTTCCTTTATATTATCTAAAACTTTTTGAAGTAAGTTATAAGGTAATTGTTCTTTCTTTTTGTATTCGTCAAAATAAGGAATTCTTTTGTTAATCTTTCCACCAACTTTAAGATTTTTTAAATTAGCACCGTCTAATGGAATAAAATCAAATATCCTGCTTGTTTCAGCTTTCATAGAAGCATTTATAATTCTAGCTAATTTTCTTTTTAATTTTGGCTTGAAGTTCTCTAAAAATTTATCTAAATATAACTTGTTTGCTATCCTTAAATAACTGAAACCTTTTTTCTTAAAAAAAACAGAATGTATTCCATAGCCTAGCAATAGTATAGAAATTTCTTTAATTAGTTTTTCACTTTTGCTTGTAAATTCTAAGGAGTGATTTATTTTTGATACATAACCATCTGTATCTAATAGCCCCGAGATAAATCCTTTGAATACTTCTTTGTTTTGTTTGGCTATATCAGGTACATTTATAGTAGCAGATTTGTTTTTCTTTGGAAATCCTATTACCTCCGTTAAAAATCTGCTGAATGTTAGGCATCCATTGTCGATTGTTACCTTGCAAGTATGCCCTTGTTTTGTTTTGGGTTCTAAGTTAAAAACTTCTTTTAAGCATTTATTGTAATAAGCTATTACATCTTCATCATTGTTACTTAGTACTACATTATTAGATATATGACCATCTCCTGCTAAGCAACCAAGTATATAACCTAACTTTTCTGGATCTTTAAAATTAAGAGACATTCTGTTGCTAGTATGCCCGACCCTCCATCCTTCATTCGCATTTTTTATACTGTCAATCATAAAATAAATAGTTTTTTCACTAAAATTCAGATATCGTCCTATTTTAAATAAATCTTTTATTCTGAGTCTTTTTTTCCTTATCGAATTGCTTAAGTGTTTAATCTTTAATTTCCTTTCTATATAACCTATCTTTTTATCCCTTATCTTGTTAACTAATCTCTCTGAATTTGAATTTAGGAAACAAGCAAAGTTATCTATACTTATTAATCTATTAATTATTACTTCTTTTATATTTTTATCTTTATAATCAGTCTTTTTTGGTACAGCTATATATTCTCCTTCCTTTAAATTATCAGCTCTTTTTTCCTTTAATCCTTCTAAGCTGAATACAAAGAAAGGATGCTCCGGAGTTGTTTTTATTGTATCTCCTGATCTTGTTTTCACCTCAATAAGCATATTGGCTTCTCTCTTCCATATATGAGATATATTCTTACTTACTATGCTTTTTCCATCGAATGAAAAAACTGATACTTTCTTGTCTTTTATATACTGTATAATTCCATCATCTATTTTTTTAGCTTTTTTAGAATTAAAATTATTTTCAAATAATTGTTTTGCAGTTGAGATAGTTCCGTCTGTTAAAGGTATTAGTGTATCTCCAGCTACACATTTTCCATGGTCTACATGCCCTACTAGCGTACAGATAGGGGATCTTATTTTGTACATTTTTGCCTCTTCCTTTCATTTTTACCAGCCTTGTTTTTAATAGTTTCTAAAAATCTTTAGAGTATAATATACTAGACCCTTTATAAATCTTTCCATTTGTTACTACTTATATTTGGTGACAACTTAAATCATTTAAACATGAAAAACATGTAATAGCATGCCAGATTCTGATAATGGAGCAGGAGATATAGACTCTTTAAGGAATAAAATTCAAGATCTTGAAAAAAGCATTTTATATGAATTTAAGAAAGCCCTTGAAATACATAATGCAGAAGCTTATCTTGAAGTGGACAAAATGATAGAGGATTATAAAACCATTAAAATAAGCTATTTGAATGAAATAAACAAAAGAAGGGAGTTCTTGTAATGAATGAAAAAAAAGAATTGGAATATGTTCTTGCTTTAGATGAAAAAAAAGAATTAGCCTACATCTTTTTTCCAAATGATAATGAATACCACATTTGTTCTGGAAAAGATTCTCACATAGTAATTAAATCAAATGAAAATGGCATTTCTATTTTTTATATACAAAATATTCACAATGAATATGATAATCGGGAAGAAATTAACTTTTCCCGAGACGGAAGTATTGAAGAATTTAACAGCATTAAATATGCTAATCATGGCTATTCTGGTAAAAGAAGAATCGCCTTATTTTTAAGAAATAATCTAAGCTTTTTTGTAGATAAATTTAAAGAGCAAAAACCAGAGCAATACGAAAGAGTTCTGCCTGATTTAGAAAAATTATTGGAAAAACTAAAGTAATCTACTTCTGCCTTTCATAAGACGTTGTCCACTTAAAATGCCTTGGTGTTCTTCCGAGCTTCAGCATGTTCTTTTCACACTTCATACTGCAAAAGTTCAGCACTTTGCCTTCTTTTTTGACAAATATTTTTCCAGTTCCCTGAGGAATCTGATAACCGCAAAAACTGCACTTTGCCAACTTAACCTCTTCTAGCTAAATTTAACTTTCTAGCTTCAATCTCTGTTTCCCTTAACATAAGAACATCCTTAACATGGATAGAGCCCTTTACATTTCTTCTTATAACCTTGCCCTGATTTCTTCCTTCCAAAATCCTGCATCTAACTTGGGTAACTTCGCCTTTATTTCCAGTTCTTCCTATTATCTCTTCCACAACAGCAGGTGATGCTTCTCCGGAAAAAGTCCTTCCTTTTACTATTTGGGCTTTTACTAATTGCGGCTGCTTGAATTCTTTTTTTTGAGGTTTTCCTGCCATTTTTATTTAAGAGATTTTAATCTTTCAGTTATCTCACTTATAATGTTCTTTGCATCGCCTTCTGTTAATATAGCTACTGCTGCAGTCGGCAATTGCAATCCAGCAGCTGCCCCTAACTCTTCTCTTTTAGAGACTGCTACTATAGGTATGCTTTTTTCCTCGCATAAAGGAGGAAGATGCATTACAACTTCAATAGGATTAGAATCTTCTGCAACTATAACTAACTTTGATGTTCCCCGCTCTACAGATTTTGTCACTTCATTAGAGCCTTTCTTAATCTTTCCTGTTTTCTTAGCTATTTCAATAGCCTCAAAAGCCTTCTCTTGCAAGTCTTTAGGTATTTCAATTTTTAATAAGGACAATTTAAACCTCCTAAATTTGTCATTGGTTTATAAAATGTATTTGAAAAGGATTTATAAAGCTTTTGATGTCTTAAAAAGAAAAAACTTATTAAGTTAAAGGTATTTTATAAAACATGGATAGTAACTTAGAGTTAAGGCTGAGGAATTCTATAAAGAAAAGTATGTTTGGAAGCTTGTTAACCTTAAGCCTTATTGGATGCACAAGCTCTTATTATTCTTCAGGAAGAAATGATTTTAGGGACAAAAGCGAATATGGAATAATCAATTTTGACAAGTATGAGCAAAGGCATTTGTATTACAGCCATAGGCCTCCTATTTATATTGATGATGGATTTATTATGCCTCAAAGAAATAATATTATTCATAAACATTTTAGACACTGGAAAGGCTGCGGATGTAAATAATTATTTTTCTTTTATCGGATGATGATGAAGCAACTGCGCATAATATGCTAAATTTCTGGCTAATCTTTGAGCCATAACTTTTGTAGATTCATTTTTTAATCTCTTCTTTCTATCATCTTTTGGGTTTTGTCCAACTTCACCAACCCAGTAGGTGGCGCATTCAGGAGGAAAGGTAAATCCCATCCAATGCAATGTAGACATTAATTTTCCAATAGAATTTAATGCTCCATCTTCAGAGCCTGTAATCACTATGCCTGCAACTTTATTGTATAAAAGAGACTTGTTTGTTTTAAGGTAAGTTTCATCCATAGCATCCATTCTTTCTATTATTTTCTGCATCAGGTTTGAGATATTGCCCCACCATATTGGAGTTGAAAAAATTATTATATCTGATTCAATCATTTTCTTTGCTATTTTCGGCCAGTCATCATCCTTGCTTTCTCTTGCTGATAATCCATGGGGAATTTCTTCATCTGCTAATCTTATTATCTCAGTTTTTATTTTATATTTTTTAAGGTTTTTAGCCACCAATTCAGTGAGTTCCTGCGTATTGGAAATTTCCGGCTTGTGCTTTAAAGATGCAACCAAGGCTAATGCTTTTAATTTTGCAGAAGGATCATACATATCACACTCTTTTTTTGGTTTTGGTCTGTATGCCATTTAAATCCTCGATTATTTTTAGAATTTTTTAGTATATAAAACCACAGCATTTAAATACTATAGATACCTGTAGTTACCTATAGGAAAATGAAAATTTCAACAATACAAGTATATGATAATACAAAGAAGAAACTGGAAAATAAAAAGGTTCACCCTAGGGAAAGCTACGACTCTGTGATAAAAAGAATTTTGGAAGATGAAAAGATGCCTTCTATTGAGCAAATGTTCAAGCATGGAGATGCATTAAAACAGAAGAAAAAATACAGCACAAAGGAAGTAATAAAGCTAACGCATGAGTTAAGGGGCGAATAATGCAGTTTGTGGACGCAAATGTTATAGTAAAAGCATTTACTGATAATGATGATAAAGAGGCTTGCAGAAAAGTTTTAAAAGAAGATTTCATAACAAATACACTGTGCTTAGCAGAGGCCTATCATGCTATTTCTAACATAAAAGGCAATAAGGATTACGCTGCCAATTCTATAAAATCGCTGTTCAAAAGCAATGGGATTATTGCAGAACTTGACAAGAATCTTTTATTTGAAAGCTTTAAAATAATTGGAAAATATAATCTAAATATATTTGATGCTGTCAATTATGTTACAGCTTTAATCAATAATTGCTCCAGAATTATTTCTTATGATAAAGATTTTGATGATCTGGATATAAAAAGAACTGAGCCTTAATTTTGAGAATAATGTACTGCGGAGGACAGGATTCGAACCTGCGTAGGCACTAAGCCACTAGATCCTTAGTCTAGCCCATTTGTCCGCTCTGGAACCTCCGCTTAAGCAGAATTAAAAGAAATTAGTATAAAAGATTAACTATGAGTATAATAAAATGTAAACTTATCATTTTTTTTATCTAATCTTACAAAAGCGAATCTCTGAAACTGGATAACATCATCAACTTTTAGTTTTTTTATGCCTTCCTCTGCAAGCCCTTTCTTAATTTTTCCATTATCCATAACAACTTCCACCTTAACCAAATCATCAGAGACAGGAAGCCAATGAATTAGCTGGGCTTTTAATTTTGAATCAGCTTCTTTTGAAATGAGTTTATTGTCTTTAAAGTTAAATAATTGGATAAACCTGTAATTATGCCCTTTTTTTATTGAATCCTGGATGTAAAATTCCTCTGAAGTTTTTATCTCCCTAAACCCTCTTTCAGGAAAATCAGGATGCAATGGAATTTTTGCTGCAAGTTTTGGGGCATTTTTAATCTTGATTTTTTTAGGGTTTAAAACAAAGAAATACCTGTTTGCTTTTTTGTCTATTACTTTTTTGTTTTCTGCATAAAGAGACTCCCATTTGTATGTGGCTTCCGCTTTTGTCAATCCTGTTGATAATAAGAAATTCTTAATCGCTTCAGGATCAAATCCTCTTTTTTTCAATGCAACTAAAGTGGACAACCTTGGATCATCCCATCCGCATAGCTTCTTTTTTTCAATCAAATCTCTAATAATCCTCTTTGACGACTCAACACCCTCTAAATTAAACCTTCCCTGTTCTATGATTGTTGTTTTATCAAATCCCATTAATTCCTGCAATTTTAACTGCAATGGAGCCCGTAACTCAAATTCCTTTGACCGTACTCTATGAGTGATTTTTTCAATACCATCTGAATAAGCAGCAGCAAAATCATAAGAAGGCCATACATAATATTTGTTTTTATGCCTTGGATGCTCTTTGTTTATAATCCTAAACATTGTCGGATCTCTCATTGCTGTGTTATCATCCTCCATATTCCCTTTTAGCCTGATAATTATTTTTCCCTGTTTTATTTTTTTGTTCAGCATATCCTTCCATAATTTCAGATTTTTGTCTTTGGAATTTTTCCTGCATTTGCATTCTGTTTTGTTTCTTCTGTTGATTTTAGTTTCATCCTGAGAACAAATGCATGCATAAAGGTGGTCTTTTTTTATTAGCTCTTCTGCCTTTTTGTACATGTCTTCTATATTATCTGAGATGTAGAACAAAGAGTCATACTCTATTCCCAACCATCTTAATCCGTCTAACTGCGCCTGGTAAAATTCATCCTTTGCAAGTTCTGGATTAGTGTCTTCAAACCTTAAGTAGAATTTTCCTTTGTACTGCTTTGCATAAAGGTAATTTATTAATGCAGACTTTGCATGACCTAAATGAGGATATCCGGAAGGCTCTGGAGGAAATGCTGTAATAATTTCTCCTTTAACATTTTCTAATTTTGGAAGGGAAAATTCATGCTTTACTTTTTCTTTTTTCTCCAATAAATGAGGGGCTTCTTTTTCCAGCTTTTCTAATTTCTGCTTATGCGTCAGCCTATTGATATTTTTTACTGCTTTTTCAACTTCTTCTTTTACTTTTTTAACGTCTTTTCTTAATTCAGGAATTTCTGAAAGTAATTTCCCCAATACAGCTTTGGCTTCTGCTTTTCCTTTGTGTGTTATCGCATTATGCAGGGCATAATGAAGAATTTTTTCTTTCATTATGAAAATTAAATATAGAGATTATATAAAATTATCTAGGCTTATTTTGAAACAGTTTAGTCTAAGAAAACCTTATATATAGTAAATTTGATAACACTAAATGGTGGTTATATATTTTAACTTAATAATTAATGTTATATATTCTAAACCTACTCTAATTATGTGAAAATATTGAATAAAAAACAGATAAGGGAATTAATGAACCTGTTAAACAAACAGTTCGGCTTTGAAGATAACTTAGATTATGTTTTTGTCAAGGAAGGCAAGGATTATTACATAACAAACAGGAATATTGGAAGTATTGACATTAAAAGCTTAAACATAAAAAGAATAGGAATTTTCTTTGGCAGGGTAATCAATAATAATTTCATCCTTAGCATAGAAGGAAGCCAGATAGTTGGCAGTAAATCCAAAAAAAACATCATTGATTTGGATGAGGAAGAAGTTGAATGCTGGTTTAAGGGAATGAATATAATGAAAGATGTTGAGAAAGGCATTTATTTAGTCAGATATAAAAAGGATTTTATCGGAAGCTGCAAGGCTGCTAATTTTGAAATGTTTAATTCTTTGGACAAAAACAGAAAGGTGTTTAAGCTGAAGATTTAAAGTAATGACATTGAGACTTTAAAGGGCATTTTTCACATAAAGGCTTTTTCCTGCAGTATTTTTTGGCATGCTCAACAAGCAAGGCGTGAAATTCATTGTAGATTTTATAATTTTTTGGCAGATTTTTTTGAAATAGTTTTTGCAATTCCCCATAGTCATCTTCTTTATACCCTATTCTCTGCATAATTCTTTTTGTATAAGCATCAATCACAAAATATGGTTTGTTGAAACTATAAAGCAGAATAGAATCTGCTGTTTCTGGACCAATTCCATTTACTTTTAACAGTTCTTCTCTGCACGGATTTGGATTTTCCTCTAAAAACTTAGCTATTACCTTTAATCTTTTGGTTTTTTGGTTAAAATAGCCAGAAGGCTTTATCAGAGAAGCTAATCTTTTTAGAGGGACTTTTTTTATTTTTTCTTTTGAGATTAAGTTATTATTTTTTAAGTTGGTTATTGCCTTCTCAACATTATTCCAGGAAGTATTCTGCGTTAATATTGTTCCTAAGATTATTTCAAATTGCCTTTCTGAAGTTTGTGTAGGCCACCAGTTTTGCTTTCCATACTCATTTAGAAGCTTATTGTATATTTTAAGCATATAAATCTATTATAATCTATTCTTAAAATACTTATTCATTATCTTTTTTTGAGTAGATAAATAAACATGCATCATTAAAAATTTCATTGTAGACATCTGGCCCTATTTTTCTCAATTCAAGATCAGGCTGTTTAACTTTTCTTGCCATTTTTTCCCCGTAATTTTTAGATGTATTATACTCATGGTCTCCCAAAGCTACATGTCTGAATCCTGCCGCTTTGGCATAATCGATGCAGTATCTCAGAGCTGCTTTTGAAATCATGTCTAATTTTTCTTGGCTTTCATTTTGCAGTTTATTTGACAGTTCCAGCGAGTTTATAGCAAAAACAGGCCCATCATCAGATTCGGCAGCAAAAACTAATGCAAATCCCACCCTTTCATCACCTCTATGAACTTCTATAAACTGGGATGCATTGTCTGACAAATAATCAATTATCAGTGGTCTTTCAAAGTCAAATGCAGAATGCTCATATAAACCAATACATGCTCCGCCGTCATTTCCTATTGTTAGGTCATCTATAGGATTCTTTTTACACAATCTTAATTTATAAATATCTCCTTCTAAAGTTTCATCTTTACTGGTATTGAATCTGTCTAAAATTTTCCTTAAGTGGAATCTTGATACTTTTAATGACTCTTTGTCTTTTATTCTGTCCTTCTTATTAGCATATTCAAATGCTATTGAAACCGCCTTTCTTAGCTTATTTTCATCATTTCCTATCTCTTCCATTAATTGCTCAATGTCTTTTTCCTGACTGCCATAAAAAGGCTTTTTATTGTAAAGATTGTCCCTAATTTTCAGCAATAAGTTTTTTGGAGCATGAACTCCTTTTTCAAGCATGTCTTCCAAAGTTTTTTTAAGTTCCTTCTTAGACCTTTTAACAATGTCTTCTGCCTTTCTTGCCTTTGTTTCAGAAACTTCAAAGCTCTTTTCCTCAATTCCTCTTTTGAAGCTATCCAATTTTATCCCCAAATCTTTTATTCTTTTGTCGGTATCTTCGTTTATTGAATCTAGATAAGATTCTAGATTTCCAGAAACCTTTGAGTCTAATAATCTTGCATAGTCTTCTCCTCCCTTAAGTGAGCATTTAATGACTCTTTCTGCAGTATTTCTAGAATTGTTGTTTAATAAGTAATCTACTGTAGCTAATCTAGGGAGCCCTTTAACATTTATTTTATAATACTGAGCATCAAATCTATTTCGATCTTTTTTCTTATTAACTATTTCTTCTGAAAGCCTGTATAAAAATCCAGAAGGGTCATTTTGAGAGTTCTTTGTTTCCTTAATATCTTTAATTAATGATTCAACCTCATCAAGGAAATCCGGAATGTAGGTTTTTCCAAACAATCTCATGGACACATAAGGGTAATATTTATCAGATTTTTTTCCTGCGACTTCAAAATGTCTAAGAGCAACATCGACTAAATCTTCATTGGGATGAAAATTGTCCTTATCTACTGTCTCAAAAGAGCCTGCTTTTGAAAGATTTTTAATTATTTTCGGTTTAGCAATAGGGCTATCATGATTTCTAGCCTGCTTTCTACCAATATGAACTAATATATCTGTTAATGAACTCTTAAAATTCAAAAAATCACTAAAATTTTCATTTCTTCTTAATTCCTTTAGAATAGTATTCTTTAATTCTCCTTCTGAGAGGGGAATTCCCCTTTCTTCGAAATAGTTTATTATTGCACTATCTTGTTCTTCTTTTGTTAGTCTAAGGTCTTTTTCTACTTCATTAGCCATATCATCCTCTATATCACCGAGGCTTTCTAAATCAGATTCAAAAAATTCTTCATATTCTTCTGCCTGTCCAGGTAAGTCTATGTCAAATTCTCCTTCTCCTTCAAATTCGTAATGATATTCCATTTTAGTCTTCAGACAATAACATTTAGTTAGTATACAGCTATTTTTTTGCATTTATAAATCTTTCTATTTGTTACTACTTAAGATAAGTAACAATAATAAAAAAATTAATATGAGAATTTCTTACCACCTAAGTAACCTTTCATCTTATTTTTCTCTTACCAAATAATATACTAATAGCAAAGCACCAATAACATTGAACATATCTGCTATGTTAAAAGTAGGGATAAATAAAAAATTGATAAAATCCCTTACATACCCTAGGAAAACCCTGTCTATTAAATTTGAGATAGCTCCTCCAAGCAAAAAAGACAGCCCAAGAGAAACAACAAACACATTGCTTTTTATCAGGTAATAGATAATTGCGCCTGTTATTATCAAGGATATTACTGTTATTAAAAAAACATTGTCTTTAAACAGCCCAAAAGCAGCGCCTGTGTTGGTTGTGGTTGTTAGAAATATCTTAGTTACTTGATCAGCAATTATTATCAGCAAAGAAATAAGATAAAATATTATCTTGCGTACCATGGTTTTGTGGGCTGCTGGGCAGATTGCGCTATCTTTTCCAGATTAGCGATTCTTTGGTTTAGATTTTCTAACTGGGCGTGTATAGTGTCTAATCTTGCTAATATCAATTTGGAAGTATCTTCATGCATACTTGGCTGAGGCATAGCCTGATATTGAGGATAATCTGGTTGTGAAGGTGGTAACCTCTGAGGTATAGCAGGTTCTTCAGGCAGTCCTGGAATTTCAGGAGATGAGATATCCAGATCCGGGAGTTCTGAGGTTTTTTTCTTTTTCTTAAAAATGCCTAAAGCCATAACAGTAAAGTTTAAAAAATCTTATATAAATGTTAACTTACCACTATTCAATAAGAAAATGACAATTGACACGAAAGTAATTGAGCTTGAACAGATTAGCAGAAGAGGATTCAATAAATTGAGGAAAGCTTCTGGGTTAATGCCTTACAGACATTATCCTGATGTAGGCTATTTAAGGATTGTAAAACCATTGATTTTTGACAGTTTTGCTGATCTATTGGATTTAAAGGAGTTTAAAAGATTCAGTGTAAGAGAAGAAGCAAATATATGGAGAACATACGGAAGAGAGGAGATTTCTAGTTTAAATTATGGGATAAGCTATATGAAAACAGAGATGAATTCTTCAAGAGATTCAGAGGGTTTTAGAAAGCATAATCGGTTATATTTGAGAAAAATCAGGAGATGGAGAGGAATAAAGAACAGAGCTATTTTTGGAAAAATAATAAGCGTCAGGCTTGATGCAACGCAGGGTTATCTTAAAAGATTGTATAATCTTCTGGATGATCAGGAGGATGTTAAAGAATGCAAGCAATACCATGCTATCTGGCAGAATTATCCTTTTTTGATGGAACATATTAGTGTGCCTTATAAGACAATATTAGGACTTAGGAAAAGAGGGAAGAAAAAAAGAAATAGCAGAAAAAGAATATGGTAGAAACCTTTATATTTATTCTAAATCAGTTATAAATAATGCCAGAGGACAAAAAAACAGGCAATCCGTTAATAGACAGGGAGTATGTTGAAAATTACAAATTAACTATAGAAGCACCTCAATCAAGTGTTGAGAGATATTATTTCTGGATACTTAATTTTTTAAAATCAAACAAGCCTTTTGGAATGGGTTTAAATGTTGAGAAGATAAAAGATTATTTTTCCATGACTGAGACAAGCGCTTATTTTGGGGCTACTGAGCAGAAAAAAGCAATACAGCAGGACAGGGCAGCCCAGTTTTTAAGAGGAATTTCTGAGATGACAAAAGGACTATACCAGCAAGTCAGGGAATTGAGAATTATAAAAGAAAGAATGCAGTATTACAAAGATGCTGAAGAGGGAAGCGAGGCAGCAGAGATTGCATTAAAGGGATTGTGGGCAAATGTTGTTGAAGGAGGAGCAAAAAATCCAGATTCAGTTTATGGATTACAGACACAGCTAGGATTTGCAATTCTGCCCGATTTGTTTTTTTCAGTGCATCCAGGAAAAGAAGAGGAAATTGAAAAGTTCATTAAAAGAATGGATGAAGACAAAGGGCTTGATCTAAACAGAAAGCAGAGAGAAGTATTGAAGAGAAAATTATACCAGTTCATGCAGTGGAAAGTTCATACTCACAAGGAATTAATCCAGAGAAACAAATTCAGCTTGAAGTACTTAAGACAGCATTACAATACAATGAAATTGTACATGAACTGGATAAGGCCTTATTTAAGAAGCGCAAAAAGATTAGAGGCAAAAGGGCAGATAACAGCCCCTGAATTAGTATCAGCATTTGACACAACTTTGATTGAACTGGAATTGCTTGGCTATAACAATAAGTACAAGGAATATTTTCCATGTGTGGTTGTAAAATATAAATATACTGCTATTCCGCAGATGGCTTACCAGGAAGAGTATCAGAGAGGAGCAATACATACTGGAAAGACAGAATTAAGCTTTGAAGCCTATGTTTTGAAAAAAGAGGAGATTGAGGAATACAAAAAAAAGATTGATGAGGAAGATTTTGAATTATTGTCAAGCATTGATGAGACAATGACCTCTTTGGGGGATGAATTAAAGGAATTTTTGAAAGAGGCTGGGGAGAAGTTTGACAAAGAGGAAAAGAAGGAAGAAAAAGACGAAAGAAATTTTTTAGCCAAGATGTTTTTTCCAAAGAAAAAGAAAGAGGAGGAAAAAGAGGAAGAGCATGCTACAATATTTGAGCCCTTCATAGCATTGGTAGAGGGCTTTGGAGAATTGATATCATTTTTAAAGATCAAAAAGGCAAAGGAAAAAGAGCCGAAGGTTGGGGAGAAGGAAAAAGCAAAGGATGAGGCAAAAAAAACACTGGCTGTTGTTTACACAGTGATGAAAAAGGCTCACGGAATGCTGGCATGGTAGATGAAAAGAAAGAATGGAATAAAATCAAAAAGGAAATCAGTGAATTACAGGGTCTGAAAAAGCTAAGAGTTCTTGAAAATTTTTTAAAAGACATAAAAGAAGAGGAAATTAAAAAAGAAGTTGAGAGAGAAATAAAAAAAATCCACAGGGAAATAGAAAATGAAGTCAGGAATATAGAAAATATTCCTAAATTAAAGCTTGTAACAGAACAAGCAAGAGAGATAAGTTTAGAAGATAACGTGGAGAGAGAATCTGTTAGGGAAACAGATAAGATTGATGCTGAATTTAAGCAGTTATACAAAAGAGGGACAGAAACTTTCAAAGACTACAGTAATTTAGAAAGATTGTATGACAATTTAAAGGATTTAAGAGAAAATATTGCTTCAGGATATAAGTTAGGAGGACAGGCACTTTTACAGGTGGAGGAAAAGCTTGAAGACTTAAGAGGGACTATGACCAGTGAGAGAGGCATAGAAAGCTTTAATAGAGTAAAAAGCTTTTTTGAGGAAGTAAGGATGTATAGTGAAAAAGGCCATCAGGAAAAAAGGCATTATACAACAGCTAATGAAGACTCTTTAGAAAAAAGATGAAATTAAATAATGATTACTGGCACCAGATGGATAAAGCATCAGAATGCTGCGGCAGTGATGTGAATGTAAACAGCTTAGCTTCTAATGTTGGTATTAGCCATGGTGTTGGAGACTTAGTCCAGGGAATGAAAAGCAAAGTATTTGCAGGAGCTTCCCATGTTGAATTAGGATTTACTGGAAAAGGCAAAGGATATCTTGCAGGAGGGCAGACAACACCTGGGATGTTTGGAACAGAGCAAAGAAGAGATATAAGGCAGATGAGCAAAATAAATGATGTTTCTGTTTCTACCCATGCAACTGTTGCTGTAACTGGATTAGCAGGCCAGACAGGAGAAGGGAGCTTCAGCGATGAAGCCCAGGAGCAAAACCTGCATGAAATTAAAAGAGCTATTGAGTTTGCAGCAGATACAGCAGAAGGCGGAGCAGTTGTTTTTCATGTTGGAGAGTTTCCAAGGCCGTTAGCGCAATATCCTCATTTTGAATTTCATCCTAAAGAAAAAGAAAAGCAGGTTCATCCTCTTGTTGACAACAGGACTGGAAAAATAATACAGACTGTAAAGGAAACCGAAACAATTTATGAGCCTGAATTAGACAAAAAAACAGGGCAGTTTCTTAAGGATGATAATGGAAATATCAAATTTAACACTTTAAAATTTAGCGAGTTTATGCCAGAACAGGAAGACAGGGAAAAGGCTGCTAAACAATTTTTCTTAAAAACTTTAGAAGCTGAAAAGCAGCAGGCTAAAGGTACAGCAGATGAGTATGAGTTAAGGTATGAAAAAGCTCTTGAAATAAAGCAAAAATACAAGGAAAAATTAGACAGGTATTCTTACTTAAAGCAGGTTACCCCTTCTGAAAATTGGGAGATGATGAAGGTGCAGTTAAAGCATGAAGATCCTTTTTTAGGTCCTGAAGTTGTTGATCCAGTTGATTTTCTGAACAAAAAAATCAATGAATTTGACAAGGAAATTTCATTTGCAAAAGAAAGGGCTGTTTCTTCAAGAGAGCAGGCAAAGAAAGTTGAGGAATATGAAGACAGGATAGAAGACATCAAATCTTATGCGACAAAAAGGTCAGCAGATGCAGTTGCAAGAGCAGCAATACATGCTTATGATGTTACAAAGCAAAAAGGGCTGAAGAATCCTGTTTTTGTTGCGCCTGAAAACTTATTTCCTGAATGGGGCTATGGAAACCACCCTCAGGAATTAAAGGAAATGGTTATTGATTCAAGAGCAGCAATGGCTGATCAATTAGTTGATAAAAGAGGACTATCAAGGCCAGAAGCAGAAAGGGTTGCAAAAAACCATATTAATGCCACATTTGACATTGCCCACGCAAATTTATGGAAAAAATTCTGGAAAGGAGACCCAAAAAAATCAATAGAGGAAAACAACAAGGAATTTGACAAATGGCTTGTTGATGAGGCAGACCAGTTAAACAAGGCAGGAGTAATTGGCCATGTTCACCTTTCAGATAATTTTGGTTATGGTGATGAGCATTTAAGCACCGGGCAGGGAAACACTCCAGTTAAGGAATTTTTAGCAAGGATGAGAAAAGGAGGATTTAAAGGAAAGTCTATAGCTGAGATTGGTGCACAGCCTCAGGGAAAAGAGCATGAAGCATTGACAGAAGCATGGAGGCATGTTCATGATTTATTCAGCCCTATTTACAGAACTGATATGGTAACAAGAACATGGGGTGATGTTGGGGGATCATATTTTGCGCATACTACCTCTCCGAATTTCCTGCTTGGGGAGACTACTCCTAATCCGCAGGAATGGGTATTATACAGCGGAGTTCCTTTGGAATAAATTCTATAAGAGAAATAAATTTTATCTAAAAACAAAACATTTAAATATAACTTAATTATATTTAGTTATATGGAATTTCAAGCTAAAACTAAAAAATGGGGAAGTTCTTTAGGCATAATAATTCCAAAGACCATTGTGGAAAAATCAGAAGTAAAGCCTAACGAAAATGTAACTTTAGACCTTAAAAAAACACATAAAGCTAAAGAATTCTTTGGGCTATTAAAAGAGTGGAAAAAAACAGAGCAAAAAATAAAAGATGAAGCCAGAAGTGGTTGGGAATGACAAAATACTTCTTTGATACTTATGCTTTAGTGGCTCTAGCCAAGAGCAATCCTAATTATGTTAAATATTCAGATGAAATAGTTGTTACATCAATATATAATCTGGTAGAACTTTATTATATAATTCTCAAAAACTTTAAGGAGGAAAAGGCCAAGATGATATACAGAAACTTAAAAGATTGCATTACAGATGTTAAAGATGAGGTAATATTTGAGGCTATGAATCTTAAATTAAAAAATAAAAAACTTTCATATGTAGACTGTGTAGGCTATATTCATTCATTGAAGAATAATCTGTTATTCTTAACAGGAGATCGAGAATTCAAGAATATGCCTAAAGTCGAGTTTGTTCCTTAACATGTTCAATTGTGCTTTTGCATATTAAATTTTATAAGTTCCATAGATGCAACAATGCGTCATTAAAGCAAGATTTATAAACTCGATAAACTTATATTTAATATAATGAAACCAGAAATGATTCAAATATCAAAGAAAGAATATGAAGGTATGAAAGAGACCATAGAAATTCTGCAAGATCAAGATATATTAGGGCAGATTTTAGAAAGCAAAAAAAATATAAAAGAAGGTAAAATTAAAAAACTAAATATTTAGTATATTTTGTGAGATCCTACAGCCTCTACAACTATTTTCTTATTTCTATCATCTATTATATAAATCATCCTTATGTTAGATCCCAACCAACAGCTCCATTCTTCCTTTAATTTTCCATGCAATGGATGAGCATCTAATTCTTTTCTAGGATTAGTTTTTAGCCTTTCTAATTTTCTCTTGATGTCATTTCTCGCCTTAATATAGTCATTCAGCCTTTTTTCAGTTTTGGTATTGGCAGTATATATTTCATACATATATTTTAGAAATACTTTAAACTTTATAAGCCTTTTTTAATTAGCTTAGGTTACATTTAAATACTAAGAATATTTATAAGTTTTCTATGTTTAATGGGAAAAATAGGGGTGAAATAGATAGTTCTTTGTAGAATAAAATGAAATTTGATGTTAAAAAGAGAGGTGCAGACAGCCATAAAGAGTATTCAAAGGAAAGCATGGCTTTAGCAAGGAATTTTGCAAAGCAGCTTTATGATGAGTTTGGAAATTTTATTTCTGCCCTGATATTATTCGGAAGCACGGCAAGAAAACAGCAAAACAGCTTTGATGTTGATATTTTGGTTGTATTGGATGATGTTAAAGTTATATTTACCCAGGAAATGGTTGAAACTTACAGAATAATAACAGAAAAAACAATAGCAAGGGTAGAGCCTGAAAGACTTCATGTCCATTCAATGACATTAACAAGCTTCTGGGAATACATGAGAAATGGGGATCCAGTTGCAATTAACATTTTAAGGGATGGTATTTCCTTAATTGACAATGGTTTTTTTGATCCTCTGAAAATATTATTAGCTGATGGAAGAATAAGGCCTACAACAGAGGCTGTTTACAATTATTACAATATGGCTCCTGCAAGCATTTTTAGGGCAAAGCAAAGTTTGCTTAATGCAGGAATAAATCTTTACTGGAGTGTTATTGATTCTGCTCATGCTGCTTTGATGTCCACTGGAGAAGTTCCTCCAAGCCCAGATCATGTTGCTGATATATTTGACAAGAGATTAGTTAAAACTGGAAAGTTTAAGACGAAGTATATGGATATAATTAATGAGCTTTACATTCTGTCAAAAAAAATAATTCACAGGGAGAAAAAAGAATTAACCGGAAGGGAATATGACAGGTATAAAGCAATGGCGGATGATTTTGTGAATGAAGTTAAAAAATATTTAGAAAAGAAATAAAAAATTATTCCGTATACCTGTTGAAAAGCTGCTCTAAAGTTGAATCGTCTGCATCTGCTTTTCTGATATTTTGGTATAAAGCCTCTAAACCCTGGGGATCCAGTTTTTGAGGATCTACATTGCCTCTAAGGCCTTTGCGGCTTAATATTTTTGATAGTTCTTTTGCAAGCTCATCTCTTTGCTCTAATGCATTCAATAAGTCCATGCTTCTTAATCTAGATGCTAAATTCTCATGAGCAGCAGTCATTGTCGCAATAATAGTTCCTGGTCTTAGACCATTTTTTGCAACAGCCTTTAACATATCTTGGGGATTTAAGCCAGAATGCTCTCCAAATAAGCTTAATCTAATTCCTTTTCCCCATGCAGAATCATAGCCTAAATTTTTAGCAACTTCTGCGTCCTGTTTTATTCCTAATGCGTCAGCATATCTTTCTGAAGCAGCTTTGTAAGCATCTTGTACAGATTTAACTGTTTGTTCGGCATTTGGCTCTAGATTATTTGATTCTAGAGTTTTTATTACCTCTTTAGTTGCCTGAACTTCTAAATCAGTATGCAGTCTATCCAATAATTTGTCGCTTCTTTCTAATTTTTCCAATACCATTTTTATCTCTCCTTTTATTTTGATAAAGCATGGGCATAAGTCCCTGGCTTATTATATACTACTTTGAATCTATTTGTACTCTCTAAATCATAAAATTTAGAACTATTTGAGTTAGGTCTTCCTAAAGTATTAAAATTAGGCACCATAAGTGAATGTGTATATCTAAGCAACCCAACACTTTTAAGGGCTTCTAAACTGCCTTCAATTGCAGAATACATTTTTCCTGTAACTCCACCCCAATTTTCTCTGCATTCCATATCTCCAATTGATAAAGGATCTTTTTTGACTCTATTCCAATATCTTAATCCTTTTAAGAATCTATAACCCATATCTCTGACATGGACGGTTTTATCATCTCTTAAATCATTAGGATAAGTACTTGCAACTAACTTACCATCTTTGTATAACTTTACTAAAGGATCTTCACCTTCTTCTGATAATCTAGATAAGCATTTATCTGTTTCCATAGATTCAAGACTATCCATTGAATCTAAAAATTCATCTAAAGTTCCTTCAAATTTTTCTTCCATTTTTTATCTCTCCTTTTTGTATAATTTTGATAATATTTAGCTGATTTTATCCTTTATAAATCTTTCTATTTGTTACTACTTATATATAGTTACAATTACTTCTTAATATTATTAATCAAATCTCTGGCTTCTTTGCTCCATTCAGCTCTTAATTCTATTACTTTTTCAAGATCAGAAACAGCTGCATTAGCAAACCCAGCATCTTTGTTAGCTAATGCTCTATTGTAATAGGATAGTGCATAATATTTATTACATTTAACTGCATTGTCAAAATGGGCAATTGCTGCCTCAACAAGATATAAATCATAGTGGTCTGACGGAATACTTTTGTAAGCATTAGCAAAAAAAGGCTTTACATTCTGGTCAACATGATCTATTGTATACCCTCCATAAAAACCTCCCTTCATCATCAATGCAACACCTAGATTATTATGTGCTTTATGATTTTCATTCAATTCTAATGAGTTTTTGTAAGCCAAGATAGCATGATCAAGCTCATTGTTTTGATGGTAACTATGGCCTAGATTAAAGTAAGCATCAGAACTCTTTTCGTTTAATTCCTTTTCCAGTTCAGGATTCAGCTTAATTGCTTCCTGCCATGAATCAATTGCCCCTCTTAAATTGCCATCTTTATAGAAATCATCTCCTTTTTTGTAATAAACCAGAGATTCTTCAGAATCTTGTGATTTCCACTCTTCAAGCTCTTCTTTAATTTTTTTACTATGTTCTTTCATGTCTTTAGTAGACTCAATAATCTCATCAATACTTTCTGGATTGCTAATTTCTTCTTTTTCAGCGTCACAGCTAAGCAAAGTTAAAGCTGCTAAACCAAATATTAATAATTTTCTTAATGACATACTTACAATAAAGCAGAAAACTTTTTAAATCTTATGCTAGTAATCTTTTCTTGCAGCTTCTAAAAGGAGCTTTCTTTCCTCTTTTTCAATAGCCTTTATCATCTTTTTAATTGTCTCTTCATGGGTAATTATTGAGTCTATTCCCGACTTTACCAAAAAGCTTACTAAATCAACATTTCCAGTAGTTACAGATGTCTCAACATTATACTGCCTGCATGCTTTAATTACACTTTTAATATTCTTCAGTACAGCAGGATGCTCCTCATCATAAAGAGAAAATGTTTTTGTGTTTTTCATATCCAAAAAAAGAATGGCTTGCGTTAAGTCATTAAGACCAATGTTGATAAAATCAATTCCCTCTGCACAAATATCCTCTATAATGGAGCAGGCAGCAGGAGTCTCTATCATTACCCCAAATTCAATCTCATCCAAAGGCTCTAATCCAACATCCCTTAATGCCTGTTTTGCCTTTTTAATCTGGTTAATATCTGTAATCAACGGCAAAGTAATTCCTATATTAGTATGCCCTTTATCATAAAGATTTTTAACAGCCTTAAATTCAGCCTTTAAAGTTTCTATTTTATCAAGTGATTTTCTAATCCCTCTGTAGCCTAGTAAAGGATTTTTGTCGTTTTTATCATTATAATCCAATGTTCTGTACCATATTGGCTTATCCTTGAAGCTTGATGCTATTATTTCCAGTTTTTCAGTTAATGCATTAGTCAGTTCTTCATCATTCAATTCAGGATCAACTAATGAATCTGAACGTATTAAGCCAATACCGTCGCATCTTACTGAAGAGCATTTTGCAGCTTCATCAAAATTTTTTATAAAAAGCTTTACATGTGTTGTAGTCTGTATCTCGCTTTCTGCTGTTATTACAGGCCCTTCTATGTTTTGCTCTACCTTTTCAGGCATAGGAATTTCGTAAGGATGCTCTATCTCTATATTTGGTCTTAATGGGACTTGCTGAGGAAAAACAATCGGCTTTAGATCAAGTATGTAAGGCTTATTGTCTTCCATTGTCCATTCTATCTCATAATTTTCCTTATAATCTGCAAGAGCAATTGCTAAACTGCTTAGTTTATTTAATTCTTCCAGTTCAAGAACCTGCTTTTCACTTAAATCATCCAAAGGTTTTTTAATTGTTTCTCCTCTTGATGTTCTTGTGAGCATGAATTCTTTTTTATTAACCATCTTTTCATTTATCTTTAATGAGTCCTTGCTTATTTTGTAAAAATCAGGCATTATCTCACTATTTTTTACTGTTGTTGAAAAGCCAAAATTAGTCTTTATAATAATCTCATCATCTTTCACAAACATTATTCCTGACTTTTTGCTGTTAATCATCTTCTGCACTATTACAGAAAGAGGGATATTGCCTGAATTTTTCATATTTGCAACAAATTCAGGAGTAAATGATCTTATCATTGCAGTTTCAACAGCTTCCAGCAGTCTTTGGTTTCCCTTTATATTCAAGAAATATTCCTGCTTTAGGTCAAAAGGCGTAGAGATTCTTACAGCAACAAAAGGAGGCTCCCTTCCTAATTTTATGATGTCAAGGGCATTTTTAGAGGCTATATTTATCAAAGACTCATCAACATTTAAATTGTCATATGCTTCAACAATTTCGTTTTCTATTATTTTTGGCAGTTTGCATAATGAGATTAAAGATTTTATTCTTTCAGAGGCAATTTCATCAGTTTCTTCCCTTGATAGTCTTAAAATTTCTTCTTTAATATTGTTTTCTTCTAGAAAAATATTAAAAGCGTCTGAAGTAATGCAGAATCCCTGAGGTATTGGAAATCCTTTATTGGATAAATCTGCCAATAACGAGCCTTTATTTCCGACAACCTCTTTTTTGCCTGCTACTTCCTTAAACCAGAGAATATTCATAAATTCATGTTAATTGTTACATTTAAATATATTATTGTTTTTGAAAGCATTTTTATATCTGTATTATGCTAATAAATCATGGCTGATAAATACGCTAAAGCAAGAAAATACATGATTGAAGATTTAGGGAATAAGGGAATTACAGACAGGAATGTTCTGAAAGCTATGGGTAAAGTAAGAAGGGATTATTTTGTTACTGAATCTTATAAAGACAGAAGCTATGAGGATACAGCTTTGCCATTGATTAAAGGACAGACAATTTCACAGCCTTATACAGTTGCTTATATGCTGCAGGAATTAGAGCTAAAAAAAGGAATGAAAGTTCTGGAAATTGGGACTGGATTTGGGTATAATTCTGCTTTGCTTGGAAAGATTGTCAAGCCAGGAAAAGTTTACACTGTAGAGATAGATGAAGATTTAACTAAGATAGCAGCAAAAAATTTAAAGAAAATTAAAGCAAATAATATCAAAGTTGTTAACGGAGACGGAAGCAAAGGTTATGAAAAAGAAAAGCCTTTTGACAGAATAATTTTTACAGCAGCTGCTATTGAAATTCCAAAACCATTAAAAGAACAATTGAAAGAACAAGGAATTATTTTAGGCCCTGTTGGCGGAGATTACGGGCAAAGCCTGGTCAAGTGCAGAAAGATAAAAAATAAGTTTGACTGCTATAACCTAGGAGGATTTATTTTTGTTAAAATGCACGGAGAATTTGCTTAAACAACAAGAACTTTGCATGGCAGCCTGTGGCCTGCTAATCTTAAGCATTCGCCTGCCAACTGCTTATTTTTTTCTTCAATAAAAACAGTCATCAATGTCTTTCCTTTCTTAACCTGGGCGGCTGTTCCAATAGCTCTTCCAAATGAATGTGCCATTCCAGTCTGCATTCTGTCTGCTCCAGCTCCTGTAATCATCTTGTTTTCCCTAAGGACATGGTGCGGATAAAGATTAACAACCATGCTGTATCCCATAGGTCCAAAATGCTTTATCAATCTTCTATTAACTACCTGCCTTGCTGATTCCATAGAATTATTCCTTATCTGCACTGATTCTTTTGAAACCAATGTTATTTTTGCAGGAAATTCTTTTTTTGCATTTCCCATGTTATATTTAATTATTTTATTCGGAGGAATAGCTTTTACAAATCCTTTAGACCTAAACTTAGACTTTCTTGTGTAAGCTCTTTCTATTTCCCTGTAGCATCTTCCTTTTCTTAATCCTGCCATGCTAATTAATTTTTATAATGGATTTATAAGGTTTTTGGATTTGATAATAATAGAAAAGTTTAAATATATTTATTACTTGATTTCAAGTATAATACGTGGAGGTATTATCATGACACACAATATGACTGTCACTATTGAAGATGAACTTTGGGAAGAAATGAAGAAACATCCAGATGTTAGATGGAGCCAAGTTATGAAGACTGCAGCTAAAGAAAAATTAAGGGTATTGTTTATACTTGAGAAATTAGCTAAGAAAACAAAATTAACTGAGAAAGAAATTGAATCCTTTGCAGTAAGATTGGGTAAGAAGATTACTGATAGGAGATAGGCATGAATATTGTCGTAGATGCAAATATTGTTATATCTGCATTAATTGGCTCAAGAGCTACATTAACAATAATAACCGCCCAACATTATAAATTTTATTCTCCAAAGAAGATTCTGGATGAGATAAGAAAACACAAAGATGATATTTGTAAATTTATCAATCAAGATTCAGAGGAATTTGATATAAACTTCAATGCTTTATCTTTGTTTATAAATGTAGTTGATTATAAAAATTATGCACTCTATATGAATAAAGCTGTAGAGGCAATTGAAAAAAGAGATTTAAATGATGCTGATTACATTGCCTGCGCTTTAGCAGTAAATGCAGATTTTATTTGGACAAATGACAGAGATTTTATCGATCAAGCTTTAATTCCTACAAAAACAACAGACCAGTTTATTGAAGAGAATAAGTAAAATTGCATAGTTTAGAACTAAAAATTAAATCTGTTACCTTAATCTTCCTATTTCAATTTCCAGCAAGTAAGCTGTATTTTCATCCAAAGATATTTTTTCAGCAACTTTATCCGGAATTTTATCATTGTCAGAATCAACCAAAACATATAATGCAGGAGGGCGCATTTTTAAAACAATAGTCTCCTTGTTAAGATTATATTTTTTCCCTCCAAATTCAAATTCAAAACCGCTGTATTTTTCAACAAATTTTCTGTAATTTTCAACATCCTCTTTTGGCACATTTTCAGCATCTTCCAATTTTTTGCTAAATCTCTTAAGCCTGTATGCTGGATCAATAAAATCCGGCGCATTAAAACTTATATGATAAATTCTTTTCCCTTTATAATCTGAAAGCATTTCAACTCTGCCCCAGCCAAAGCTTAATTCTTTGCTGTCTATAACTGTAAATTCTTTCAGCAAAGAAAAAATTTCCTTTTCACTTTGACTTTGATCGTCTCTAATTTCATATTCAGGAAAATTATTTTCTAAAGTTGATGCTGAAGAACAAGATAACAAAGATACCAAAGATGCATTTAAAATTAGCCTCTTTATCATTGATTATGAAAGGCAAAGGAGATATTTAAACTTTATTCATATATATACTCAGCCAGTGTTTTAGCTGTTTTTCTTTTGAAGCCTGTCAATGAGTCAGGTACAGGCGTATCTGGCACATTATCTTCATCTGTATCTTCCATGATTTCTATAGAAGCATTATACTTTGTTATGTGTATCTTAAATCCATTTCCTTCACTCATATATTTAGGCTTTCCATTTTTATTTTTAGCATTACCGAGTGTATAACCGAACTTTTCAACCAAAGAACTGTATTTATCAATTTCCTCTTCATCATCTACGCCTTTTTCTTTTAGAATTTTTACCCCTTCTTTTAAATTATTTTGAACAGCTCTGCTGAAATTTGTATCAAACCTTATATTGTATGTGGTGCTGAGAGTTTCATTGCCTTTTACTTCGTCTGTCTGCTGGACAAATACTCTCTGATTTTCAAAGGACATTTCCGGATGCACTTTTATCTCAATGCCCCTTTCAGCTTCAATTATTCTTTCTGGCTGAGTCCGCATTGGCATTATGCAAGTATTCATAGACATAAATCCTGAAGCAAGGGCTATTGCTCTTACTGTATTATGTGCCACTTTCTTCAAATATTTTGTAGCTCCCATGAAATAGTGACAAAATTAGCTAATATATAAAGCTTTCTATTTATACTACTATAAAGTAATTAATATATACTAAGAAATAATTTATTTAATATCTACTTTTGAGCCTATAGACTGGCCTGGCATGCCTGTTTCAAATATAACCCTTACAGCGCCTTTATTTCCATGAACTTTTGCAACCTTTCCCTTTAGCTCTTTTCCAGAGGTGGTTTTCCAGACAACCACTTTATCTACCAAAGACTGCGCTTTTTCCTTAGAGTCCACTTTATCTACTTTAATAATCATTTGATAATTATGCTTGTGCTTCTTGCTTCCCCTAAAATTAACAATTACTCCTTCCATAGAAAAATTTCAATGTTTGTTGTTTATAAGACTTTCTAAATCGTCCTTTATATCTGCTAATTTTTTAATAGCAGCCTGTTCAATTTTTTTTACATCATCCTCTTTTAGGCTTAAAATGTCTGCCACAAACAAATTATCTGGCTCTCTTTCTTTTCCATACTTATGCAAAATCAGCCTTCTTTCCAGATAATCCAGCCTTGGAAAAATCTTGTCTAAAACAAATTTTTCAACTCTTTCTCCTTTTTCATATGATTTATCCAGATAATAATCAATGTTTTTTTGAGAATTTAAAAGCCCTGCTAGAACATACACTGCTACTTTTCTTAGGTCATAATCTTTTATGTTCATTATTAAACTTCGTCTATTTCTTTGAGTATCTTTTTAGAATTAAATGACTCTTCAATTCCATTTGACTCATTGCAGTAAGGGCATAAATTTGGAACTATATTTCCTTTCTGCCTGAATTCATATCCGCACCATCTGCATCTAAGCTTTTTCATAAAATCCAGAATACCTATAAGAATAAATACCTTTTGGTTCTTTTATCTATATTTTCTGGCATTATTATTTTCTATAAAATCAATTACATCGTCCAGAAGATAACTGCTTGCTTTTTCAAGAATGTCATTCATTTCCTCCGGAGTTAAAGAAGATCCTCTGCTATATATATTAATGCCTCTTTCAATAATAAACCTTTTTTTACCCTGATCTTTTAGTTTAATTTTTTCTGCCCATGGAAGCAATACCATAATCTCAGAATTTTGGGATGGCACCCTTTTAAGTTTGTAAAGTATTCCTCTGTACCACTGGTAATTATCCATTGTCTCTATTTTATCTTCAAGCAGCCTCTCATTTAAAAGAATCAAATTGTCTGGAAGAGAATTTTTAATTGAATTTCTTAATAAATTTGAAAATTTATCCAGAAAACTCCTGGTACCAACAATAATACTTCTTTCCCTCAACAAAGAGTCATACACCTCACTTAATTTTTCAGTAAGCTCATTAAGAAATCCTTTATATCTTCTAAATCCTCTAAGGCCTGTATTGGCAACTTTTAAGATTTCAGACATTTTACCAGTTAACCATTATTTCAATATTCTTTCCAAATAATTTCTTCAAATCCTCAAATATCTTCTCTTTTATAAAAACATGCTTTGGCATTTTAATCTCCTTAATATGCTTTTCTAATTCCTCCAAAGATGATTTTTTGATGTTTGTCAGGCTACCGTCGCTGTTTAATGATGCTTTCTGTATTTCCTTTTCCTTAGCATCCATATCCATTATTATGAATGCATAATCATCCAAAAGCAAAATTTCTGCAAACCTATCTCCATACTTAACCTGTATCTTTGCCCTTGAAATTTCCTTTCCTCTCGTCCTCTGCATGTAATTTACAAGAGCCTTGTTAAAATCAGATGAAACTCTCCTTACTTTTTCAATTTCCTGCTTGCTTAATTTTTTAGACTCAAATTCCTGCTTTGCCTTCAATATGTCCTTAAGCTGCTTTAATGCCTTGTCTTGTATTAATCCCTTGTCTGTTAATTTTTCCTTGAATATCTTTAGCAGTGTAGAATCAGTAACCTTAAGGATTCCCTCTTCTGCAAGAACATCTTTTGCTATCTGCACAGAATTTGAATAAAGCTCTGACAATCTTTCTTTTTCTTTCTGCTTTTCTATCTTGTCAAACAATTTTGAAATTCCGTTCAGGAATAATTCAGCATCTTCCATTAATTTGTCGATGTCTTTTCCAGATACATACTTAAGCTTAAGATGCTCGATATCCTTGTACATATGGAAAATTTTAGATAATATATCAACATATTTTTTATCCAATAATTTTTCTTTTTTTACAAAAACTTCCTCCAGTAATTCAATTGTCTCTCTTGGCGTTGGCGGCGCAATGCCATACATCATTAATGCAGACTGGGCTGGATTCAAAACAGAATAATAAATGTCTTCTGCTACAATTCCAACTAATTTGTTTTTTGCCCTCTCAACCAGTTTCTTTCCTAAATCCATATGGGCGTCAATAGCTTCTGCAGACGGCTTTATCTTGCCCATCTTTAATAATAATCTCCATGGCATAAAGACTCCTCTGTCATACAAAGGAACTCCATCTCTTAGCAAAGTAAACATTACCGGATGAGCATCTTTAACAGCATCCCAGAACTCTGTCAGAATATAAACTTGGACATGAAATTGCTTTTTAACTCCAGTAATAGATTCAGCATCATAGCCATAGCCTCTTATAATAGCCCCTAATTTATCTCTTAATTCATACCTTGACATTTTCTTAACATCAGTGTCATCGACAATTACTGCTACATCAATGTCATGTGAGGTTGCATCCCCTCTGAACAATGATCCCATTGCAATATAAGAAACAACGTACTTGTCAAATTTCTTTAATGTCATCCCTTTGTGGACTTCTGAAATCTTTAAAGCCTTTAACAGGTCTTTTGGATCATGCAGAATAGCAGACATCGCTATTAGGTTTACAATGTCATATTTCTGATCTAAACAAGCCTGTTTTAATTCAGATAATAACATCGGCTGTGGATCAAGATTTTCATCAGTTTCCTTTCCCAATTTATCAGACGCTTTTAGCACTTTATCCAATAATTCACCTTTGTTTTTTACTTCATCATCATTGATAAGAATTAATACTGAGATCTTTTTTCTTCTTTTTTCTTCCTCATCCTTTTCTTCCTTGCTTAAAGAATTCAGCTTTTCTTCCGGCAATGGCTTTGGTGGCGGCAATATTGAAATCCCTATAATATTATCTATTTCCTTTACCGCTTTTTTATTGAATAATTCTATTTTTTTCTTTGTCTTTTCCATTTTTTCCTTTATTTCTTTGGGAATATCCTGAGGAAAAGCGTCTTTTTGTTTTTGAACCATCTTTTTAGCCTTTATTTTGCTTATAAAAATGTTTTTATTTAGATTTTCTGTCCTCTAACATTAAATTTAAAATGCATGGAAATGTGAATTCCTCTTCTGTATCTGTTTTGTATTTCATTTTTATCTCTCCTTTTTTCATTAATTATTGCTAATATTAGTCTAGTTTTATCCTTTATAAATCTTTCTATTATTTATTACTAATAAGTGACAACTATCTATATACTCTTGACCTTTTATCAACTTTTGCCACTAGAAGGCTCTGTCCTGAATCTAATTTTAAAAAAGAATATTAACCCATGAGCCGTTAGGCTTCATGGGGGAAGGAGTTGATCCTTCCATGGGAAAAGAGGAAAGAATAGAAAATAAAGTTAAGCATTTGCTTAGAAAACTTAATGCTCCGAGATGGCTGCACCATTTTGGACCAAAGACGTATGAACTTTATATGCATTTAGCTGCAT
>Ga0209541_10001353_pt1 | contig 48934 bp, 42 predicted proteins | sample RifCSPlowO2_01_FD_184027 | JGI IMG/M metagenome (GOLD analysis project Ga0209541, IMG submission 184027) | Groundwater microbial communities from Rifle, Colorado - Rifle CSP2_plank lowO2_0.1 (SPAdes) (version 2) | ecosystem: Environmental > Aquatic > Deep subsurface > Groundwater | place... | reverse complement strand
ACTGTCGGCGGAGCATCATTTGCTGATACAGGTGTCGGAGTTGGGGTCGGAGTTGGGGTCGGAGTTGGCGATATACTGCCCACCATAACGCTAGCGGTGTTAGAATCTGCCGAACAACCGGTACTGTTGCATGCTTGGGCCTTGAATTCATATACTCCGGAGGCACTGGCAACAAGCCCCATGTGTACTTCGATCATGTTGTTTGTATTGTTGACCAATAATTCTAAGCCCCGCCGGTCAAAATTCGCAGACCATGCTGTTGTTTGAGAATGACTAAAAATGCGAAACTCTGTGATATTATTCGTACTGCCATTCCATTTGAGTGCCGCGACAGGAGCTGCGATTGTACTATAACTTGCCATACTAGCTGTAAGGTTAGAAGGAACAGGGGGCGTAGTAGCGCTAGTTGTAATCGTAAATGGCAAAGAAGTGGTAACCGATGAACAGCCCGCTACAAAACAAGCCCGCAGAGTGTGGTTGCCGGCAACAAGATTTGATGTGCCAAACCCTAGCGTATTGGTGCTAATACTTCCGGAGACAGAGTTGTAGGTAGTGGCAATACCGTCTGGTTTTACCACTTGTATCTCCACATACGAAGCCGTACCGCTGGGTGTGCAGGTATAGGTATAATTCACGGTTTCTCCTATAACATAAGATGATTTATCGCCTTGAAAAGTAAGATTTAATCCAGAACAGGTGGCAGTGCCGCTTTTAGTGGTCGCATAAACTTTCGCAGTAGCCAGAGAAGTGTTGCCGGCGGCGTCAAATGCTTGGATATAATAACTATAGGAAGTATTGGAACTTAATCCCGTATCAGCATAAGCCGTCAAGCTTGAGACATAATTAAGTTTGGTAACTTGATACCAGAGAATACCGTTGCGGTAAATTTTGTATCCATCCACTCCCACATTGTCAGTTGAAGCCGTCCAGGAAAGATTGATTTGCGAAGGAGATATTGCTACAGCAGAAAGACCAGTAGGCATTGAGGGTGAGACGGTATCTGGCCCAAGCGGTAGCGTCGATGCCGGAGTTGCCGGCGTGGCTGGTACGGCTGGAATAGCCGGTTGAGTTACAGATGTCGGTGTTGGAGTGGGAGCAAGTGATCCGGAGGCGGGTATGGGGACAGTTGTTGGAGAAACCAACGGTTGAGAAAGTGAAGCAGGAATGGCAGGAATAGCGGGCACGGCAGGAATTGCTGGAGTAGCCCTATGATATTGAGGCACTTCTTTAACTGATCTTAATTCCTCGCCTCTTTTGTACCATTTAAACTCTTTGTCGTTGATACAAAAGACCTTTTTGAAGAAGTCGGGGTCATCTTTAACGGCTTCTTCTCCGGAAGTATTGACCCAACGGAGGTTACCCGCGTCTTCGTCTTCCGATTCAAAACCATAGACCTTGGGGTCTTTTTGCTCACAGTTTCTGAAAAGGCCGACAGTGGGAAACGCGTCTCTAATCTCGGGAGTAACCAATTTTACACTGGCAAATCCGCCGAGATGGCCGTAGAAGTTAAATATCTCAGGATTTAAGAATACCCTCTTAAAGCCGTGCTCATTAATAATGTACACATCGGGGTCATCAGAAAAGATGGCGCTGATGAGGTCGCCTTCTTTGAGACCGTAGTCGGAGGGAGAGACGGCAGAAACAAACCTTAAACTAAATAATGCGCTCACGACAAGAATAGAGACAATGTATTTTTTCATATCGGCAATTCTTTTACTTTCTCTTCTAGAAATTTTTTGACTTCCTCAAAGTCAACGTGATTATTATTCTTAAACATGATCGGTTCAAGATTGACATCTTCAAAATATACCAAACTTTTTAAAATTAAGTTCCTGTCCAGATCCGGAAACTTTTCTGCAGCTTTTTCCAATAAATCCGCCAAACGGTTATTTTGTAAAATATAATAAAGATCAATATAGTCTTTATTACTGGCCCGGCCGGTAATGGCGGACAGTTTCATACAGCCGATATCTTCCACGGAAGCCAAATTCAGATTTTCTTCATCGATAAGCTCTTTAATTAGTTTATATTTATAACCAAAAAAGGACAACCTGATGCTATCGTCAACAATCAAGCCAAGGGTATTTCGTTCTTCTTGAACTTTTAGAAGGTGGCGCTTGTCAAAAAATTCTTCTAAATCGTTGAATAGCTTTTGTGCCTCAATCTCCCCCTCTTTAAAAAAGTCAAAATCAACACTGTCTCTATGTCCTATTTGTAACGCCAGCGCCGTGCCACCGCCAAGATAAAAATCTTTTTTAAAATTCTTAAAAAACGGCAGTAGGTCCAGTCTTTTTTGGTCTAAAATATTATAAAACATCATTATTGTTGGACGGCCCTCTTTCCGATGGAAACAGATTTAATGTTGAAAATAATACTCCAGAAATTAAGAGATTTTTTACTCCACTCTCCAATCAAAGGATTAGCCACTGTTTCTTTGATATCTTCTCGGCCGTAGACCCCAAATAGCCACTTAGTGGCTTGAGCTGTTCCCAAATTAAGAACATTGGTGATGATTCTTTTTTTATCGCGTTCCATGTCCAGCTTTTCTACATCATAAGACCATAAAAACGGATGGATAGATGGTGGAATCATTACCTTAATTATAGCAAAAAAAACATTTTATTTCAACTGATTTTCGTCATTGTTTTTCACATCAGTTGGCTATAAGGGCTCTTAAGGCCTGACGGGTTATTTGGCCAAAATAGCCGGAAGTCGGTTTAACTCCATATTTTGCTTGCAATATTTTTACTGCATCGCGAGTAATATTGCCAAAGTATCCAGTAAGCAGGTTGGTTGGATAACTGACCTCGTCTACTAGAATGGCTTGGAGTCGTGTGACATCGTTGCCCCGAGAACCAAGATAGAGATCTCTAGTAAAGTCGAAGCTTGTGCTGGAGGTTGATGCTGGAGTGGGGGTGGGGGTTGGGGTAGGAGAACTATATGTTACGGAATTTGATTCAGTCCCAGCCGTAGAGCATGTATATGCTGTACTGTCACAACCCCACACTTTATAGCGATAAGTCGTACTCTGGCTAAGTTCGTATGTATGATCGTAATAGTTAGAACTGGTAATAAAACCGCCCCACATTTGATATTCTCCACTATTTATACTTTTATAGACTGCATATTTTGGCGTTGAGCCACCTGACCAGCTAATAGTTATCTTGTTGGTACCCAGAGAAGCCGTTACGGAAGTCGGCGGAACTAACGATGTCGGAGTGGGAGTGGGAGTAGACAACGGCGGCATTGATGCTTGAATAGGATATTTAACACCGCTGTTTTTACAATCAATAATATACCCGCTAACTGGAAAATCTGACTGAAGAATATCAACAGTTCCACTGGTAATTGGCCATGTTGGGCAAGGTTGAGTACCATTTCTTGGACTGCCGCTCCAAATCCATTCACCACCGGCTTTATTTACTGAAATATCACCTAAACCATCTGGATCACTTAAGGAAAGTGAATATTTTACATTGTCATATTGCCCAGGAAAAAGTCTGGTCACAGTTAGAACAGAGTTGCTAGGGGAAGTTGGTGTAGGTGTAGGTGTAGGTGTTGGTGTTGGTGTTGGTGTTGGTGTTGGTGTTGGTGTTGGTGTAGCTTGCAGTGAGCTTGTCGAAACCGGAGTTGAGCTTGTCGATGTAGAAGCCATAGGGCTTGGAGTTGATGAAGAAGTAACTGTGGGATTTGGTGTTGGAGTGGGAGTCGCAGTAGTAGGAATTGGGGTAGGAGTAGAGGTTGTTGCTGATGTACCCCCTGAAGAGAATTTTTTGATAGTGGTAAATTGAGCATTATAATCCACGACATAAATATTACCGCCGCGGTTAAGCGCAATGTCTGTAGGAGTTGAACATTGACTATCGCTCGTCCCATAAGAACAAATAGTAGCCGTTAAAGTGCCGCTACTGGTAAATTTACGAGTACGGGTATATGCTTCATGGTCGTGTTCGGTCAGGTAAATATAGCCATTGGCATCTATGGCAATTTCTCGCGGGTAATAATACTGCCCGTCGTCAGTACCCCATGTACTGCGAGAACCCCATTGACTGATAAAACTGCCGCTGCCGGTAAACTTCTGGACGATATTGTTGCCACTGCTCGTTACGTAAAAATTGCCGCTAGCGTCTACGGCAATCGCCGCAGGATAATTTAGTTTCCCGAGAGTGGTGCCTTGAGAACCCCATTTGGAAATAAACACGCCGCTATTGGTAAACTTCTGAATGCGATGATTAGATGAATCTACCACGATGATATTACCGGACGCATCTATGGTGATATCTTTGGGCCAATTAAATTGACCGTCGCCCGATCCTAAAGAACCCCATTTAGTAATGAAAGCGCCGCTGCTGGTAAACTTCTGGATGCGATGATTGCGCGTATCGGCCACATAAATGTTGCCGTTGGCATCCACAGCAATGCCTTCGGCATAGTTAAACTGACTATTGCCTGAACCGTAAGAACCCCATCTGGTCACAAAGGTCCCGTCGCTTCTAAACTTGCTTACCGAAAACCCGGTATCTACGTATCCTCCGACGATGGCATAAATATTATCATCTGAATCTATGACTATTTTGCCACAGGAACCGCAATTCCATTTCAAAAGAAACTGCGGCTGTCCGGAAGTAGTAGTTGGAGTAATGGTTGGGAGTGGCGTTATTGGCGATGGTGTCGGCGAGAAAGAAATTGATGATGTCGGACTTGGTGAAATAGTAACTATGGGGGTAGTGGTTGGAACTGGGGTAGTGGTTGGTGTCGGCGTCGGAACAGGAGATGGGGTTGGCGCAAAACAAGAACCAACCTTATCCCCATGGTCTAGGTGGGCTTTCAAAGCAGAAGCGCCGATAGTGATGGTTTCAAGAGCACTGATGTTTCCCGGCGGATAGTGGCAAATAACCACTTGGCCGATGTCTTTAAGTTCTGTTTTGGCTTCAAGTTTTTTCTCGGTTGAAACCGCTATTGCTTCTTTAATTCGGTCATATTTTGGCACATCTTTTACGGTATTGAGAGAACTGCCCTTTGAATACCAGTTAAACTCCTTTTTGTTGATACAAAAAACCTTCTTGAAAAAATCGGGATCGTCGACAACTGCTTGGTCGCCGGTAGTATTAACCCAATGAAGTTGACCGGTATCTTCTCCGTCTATGTCTACACCGTATACTTTTTCATTATTGCTTTCACAGTCGCGGAATAAGCCGGAGGTTGGGAAAGAATCCCTTACTTCTTGGGTTACCAGTTTGACATTAAAGAATCCGCCAAGATGTTCATAGAAGTTAAATATCTCCGGATTTAAGAATACTCTCTTGTAGCCCTGGTCGTTGATGATATACACATCGGGGTCGTCAGAGAAGATGGCGCTGATTAAGTCACCTTCTTTGAGGCCATAGTCGGAAGGAGAGGCGGCAGAGATCAGAGAGAAACTAAAAAATACCGCTAAAAAAAGCCCGAGGGGGAAAAAGATTTTAATCATACATTTTCATTGTACTCTCTCTTTATACGAAAAAGGAGTGGGTTATCAACAAGAAAACAGAAAACCCATAAATGGGTTTTCTGTTTTTAGATTCAAGTTTCAAAATTATTTAACCAACTGCAGATAGTCACTATGCACCCAGCCATCTTTACTCTGATATTTTATCTTATGCCACAAACCTGACTGGCTCAAACTTTCTATGATATTCCCGGCTGGCAATTTGCCCAGAATTGCACTTGAAGTATTAGCCAATGCCCTAACATTAAGCTGATCAGTGCCAACGACTTTATACTTCTTTGCCACAGAAACAGGAGCGACAGATGAAACATTCTTTCTTGAATAATCGGGTATTTGGTTTACAGAAGTATAATCAGTCCCTTTCTTGTACCAGCTAAACTCGTTGGAATTAATACAGAATACTTTCTTGAAGAAATCAGGGTCATCTTTAACGGCTTGTTCGCCGGTTGTATTTACCCAATGAAGCATACCGGTATCTTCACCAGTGGTTTCTACGCCATAGACCTTCTTGTCATTGGTTTCGCAATTCCTGAAAAGACCAGAGGTCACAAATACATCTCTGGTAACAGATGTAGTACCTTTAATTTTAGAAAATCCACCGAGATGACCATAGAACCCAAAGATGGCAGGATTTAAGAACAATCTCTTATAGCCATGGGGATTAACTATATAAACATCCGGGTCGCTTGAACCAGCAGCACTGATAACATCACCATCTTTCAAACTCACAGCTAACAAGTTGACAAACCCTCGTGAAGCTGGAGTTGGTTTACTCACAGAAACCGGTGCTGAAGTCGGAGTTGGTGTCGCTGAAACCACTGGACTTACTACCGGAGTTGGGGTTGCCGAAGTTGTAGCCACAGGCGTAGTTGTTCCGCCGCTTCCGCCGCTACTTGTAGTTGTACCGCCTCCGCCAGATGTGCCTCCAGTACTGTCACAAGTAGTTGAAGAAGGAGTCACAATGATTGTCTGAGTAGAAGTTGCAGCAATAGTAAGCCGTGATTCAGTAGCTTCACAGAGAAAACTATAGCCGCTATTATTAGATAAATGGAGTTTATTGGCCGATGTAAGAATTATGTTCTGCCCGGAAATGGCGCTGATAGTAATTGAGGTATTCGTAGTTGTTACTTCGTTTACCGCAGAACCGTCTTGTATTACAATGTTCCCTACATCAAGAGCAATAGTTGTGTCCTGAGCATAAGTAACAGTCGTTGCCCCCGCCTGATTTACTCCGCCCAAAAACAATAAGCCAACGAGGAGGAGTAGCGTGAAGACCTGATAAAATTTGCTTTTGTGTAATTTCATAAAAAACTTATTTATTGTTACTGATTAATTAATTAGTTATTTTACTTATTCTCAATGCTCTGGATTGTTTTAACTACAGGCGAATCAAATTTTAGATTTTCCCAGAACAATACTTGATCCTGATTTATTATCATTTCATCTCGGGGTCCATGAGGTTCTCCTGCACCAAGTTTAACCAGCTGACCGGCACCTTCTTCATTTAATTTAACATAGTATACACCAAACAAGATCAGGTAATCGGAGCTAATGCTCTTCAAATGTCCAAAGTAGATTTGATCGTTCGTCAGAAATACCGCCTGATAGGCATCCGAGTCAATAAACGCCTTCTTGTCATAACCATCATACCTGAAAAGGTCAGCGACACTGGGCACGCCGATAGCGACGCCAGCTATTACACCAAGCACTACTGCCACCATAATTGAAGTGTACTTATTGCGAGCCATATCTTAATTATCTGCAACTTTGTGCATCAACTGTCCAGGTCGTTCCAACCACACGAGCATATACTGGCTTTCCCAGTGTATTTGTCAATTGAAGACAAGACCCTTTTGAACCTGAACTTCCGAAGAAAACACTCGGTGTAGCTGTACTCTTAAATTCGGCGATGTATGCAGTAGCGGAGCTAGCTGTTTTTCCACCAACAACAAGACTTTGAGATACAAAACCAATTGTTGATGAAGCTGTACCTAACACTTCGAATTTAGTTATCGGACTGGTCGTTCCGACACCAACATTTCCTGTTTTTCCTTGTGTTCCAACATAGAATGCGTTGGATATACTGGATGGTCCGGCAAATGAAGCTGATCCATCTACCTCAAAGTCGCCTGAGATTAAAAGATCATCAGTAGTAGAGATGTAGTGAGCTTCGGTAGTAGCGGCCGTCCCAAACCTTGAATAGGCCACAGACGCAAGGCCTCCAACCTGGATCGTATTTTGGGTCAGGAAGTAAGAGGCGGAAGCAGTACCCTGAACCTCAAACTTAGTAGTGGAAGTGGTAGTACCTACCCCGACATTACCATCAGAAAGTACATTGAATTTAGTATTGACATCAAAAAGACTAACCGGGCTGGTCGTCCCAACACCAACATTTCCAGTCTTACCCTGTGTAGATACATAAAGTGCGTTAGAAATCGAAGCTGGTCCGGCAAATGAAGCTGATCCATCTACCTCAAAGTCGCCTGAGATTAAAAGATCATTAGTAGTAGAGATGTAGTGAGCTTCGGTAGTAGCGGCCGTCCCAAACCTTGAATAGGCCACAGACGCAAGGCCTCCAACCTGGATCGTATTTTGGGTCAGGAAGTAGGAGGCGGAAGCAGTACCTTGAACTTCAAAAGTCGTTGTAGGGTTTAAGGTACCAACACCGACCCTATTGCTTGTGGTATCAACTGAAAGAGTGGTCGTATCGGCGGCCGCATTCTGGAACTTAGCCGCAGTAGCAGAACCAACAGTTTGCGTAAAAGTTCCGGTAGTACTCATATTAGTTCCTATCGTACTCGCCGCATACACGCCACCAGCAAAAATAAAGACAAAAGAAAAAGCCGCGATCACGGCAACTATCGACCTCAAAAAACATTGAGATTTATTCATATTACTTTTTATTTTTCTAACATGCTAATCTTTTTTTGAAAGATCAGGATATTAGATATCAACGATTAATGCAATTATAAAAGTACTTCTGTTCTAGCGCAAGATCAGTTATCCACAATTACTCATTTTGTTCTGCTAAGTTTATCATTTCGTCAATTTCTGGAGCTTTATTTCCAAGTTCTTTGGCTCTTTTTAAGAAAAACAAGGCTTGTTTATAATCACCTTTTACAAAGTAGGCCGTACCCAAAGAAGTGCTCGAGTCCGGATTATTCAGATTATTGCCAAGATATTTATTGATAGTGTTAATCGCTCCGCCTGGATCACCAAGAGTTATCTGAATATAGGCATATCTAATGACATATTCGTCAATGGGATAAAAATCTATCACCTTTTTAAAGCTAGCTCCTGCCTCCTCTAACCTGTCCCGTTTGGCATAGAGTTCCGCCAAGTTTATTCGGGCATTAATGGCATCGGGATTTAGTTCCAATGATCTTTTGTATCTTTCTTCAGCCAATCCGTAATCACCGTCGTGATCGGCAACTATTCCCAGAAGGTTTTGGATACGAGAATTGTTCTCGTGTATGCTCCGAGCAATATTTAACTGCTCCCTGGCTTTATCCCACTCATCGGTTTTAATATATACTGCCGCTAAAGCTGTTCTAGTTATTAAACTATTCGGCGATGTCTTCACGGTCGCAGAAAATAAGGTTTTTGCGTCATGCCAATCTTTATTTCTAATTATCGTTCTAGCACCATAAAATATTACTATTAAAATTAGAAATATATAAGCGAACCTCTTACCGATTGTGTCGGCCAACTTAAGCAAACAATAAGAAGCAAGGAGAACAAGCCCAAATGACGAAAAATACATAAGCCGCTCACCCATTATCGTTCCGACTGGAATCACCAAGTTAGAAATCATGAGGTAGGGAGCCAGAAAGAGTAAAGAACCCAGCGCAAGGGCTGTTTTGTTTGTTTTTGTATAAAGTAAAAGGAATAATAAAAAACCAAAAAAACCGATTCCTAACAAGAAAAAGGGGTCTAAGGGACTAGAAATCACCGGAATAGAATTATAAGAATAATCAGCAGAAAGATGGACTGGCCAAATAAGCTTTTCTACATACAAATAAAGCACCCTAAAAGCAGTGATGATTCTTTCGCTGGAAGAAACAAAATTTAAAGGATTTGTCACAATAGTCATAGTCGAATCACCCAAAAAATAATCGCCTAAAGCCACATATCTTAGAAAAGAATAAATCCCAAGTGGCAGTGCAAAAAATAAAATCCTCTTTACTGTTAAGAATAATCTATTTTTGATCAAGGCCCACTCGATATAAAAAATCACAGGCAAAACCGTTAAAGCAATCTCTTTGCTAAGCAAGGCAAATAGAAAAGAAATCAAACTCAATAACGTACTTTTTTTAATAAAGAAATAAATCGTAATGAGGCTCCAGAAAAAGGCCCAGAGCTCCGCCCGGCCAACAATAGAAGTCACTGCTTCGGTGTGAATGGGATGAGTTAAAAATAGTAAAAACGTCGAGTAAGATAAAAATTTATTTTTGAATAAATAGTTGACCAGCCAAAAAACTAGAAAAGAATTTAGAGCGTGAATGATTATGTTTAGGATACGAAAACCAACCGGTGAACTATCAACGTAATAGTTAACGGCATAGGAAGCCATCGTAAAGGGACGGTAAAGACCCGTTTTTGGCATATTCTGGTGATAGGGTGAAATAAAGAGATTAAAAAAATTATCTATATCTTTTACATCAGGCCTATTTTGAACAACAGTGACATCGTCAAAAACAAAATCACCAGAAATGCCATTGCCAAAAATTAAAAAGGATAAAACAAAAGATAATAAGAAAATAGTTCTAAGTTTGATCATTATTTCTGTAGCTGACTGACAAGCTCATGAAGCAGCCTTTCGGTTTCGGGATCTAATCGAGCAAGCTCAAGACCCTTCTGAATGTCCTCCAGCGCTTTCTTTTTATTGTTAAGGGCCAGATGAACCAAAGCTGAATTATAATAAACACGTGGATTATTGGGAATAATTAATTTGAGTTTCTCTATATTGTCAGAGGCTTTAAGAAAGTTACCCTGACGAGCATAAATAACCGCTAAATCTTGGTACGGATAAAAGAAGCCTGGGTTTATTTCGATCGCTTTTTCGTATAGCTGGATCGCGCCGGGAATATCTCCCCTGGCATATAAAACAGCTCCCAGGTTGTAATAGGGCTGAGCAAAGGCATCTCCCGCCTCAATGGCCTTCCGGTAATAAAACTCGGATAGTTCCTTGTTTTTTTGATTCAGATATAAGTTACCGAGATTGTTATTTATTCTGGGGTTATTTGGCTCATACATTAAAATATTTTTGTAAAATTCCTCTGGATTACCCCATAGAATATTGCGCTGAATAGATTGGTAAACAAAGAAGGATAAATAAATAAATAAGCCTACGGCCAACGGCCAATAACCAATAGTTTTTTGTCTCAACTTGAGAGAATCTAATAATTTAACCAGATAGAAAGAAATAATGAGCCAAAAGCCGACCATCGGTAGATAAAGCCAATGTTCATACATTAAAGCGTTGATGGGAGTTATGCCGGAGACAGGACCAAGAGCAATAAAAAACCAGGAAGCGCCTAACAACCAAATTCTAAAATTAGAATTTGGTTGTTTAATTTCTAAACGATAGAAACGAATTATTGAGGCTAGAATTCCAATAATGGCTAGAAATACTGCCCAGACCGGCCATTGAAATAACGAGGTATAAACAACAGCGCCTCTCTCCATGTGAAGTCCGACCGGAACCACAAGTAGCTTTAAATACTCCCACAAAATGGGCAAAAAAGTAAAAATCCTAACATGAAAATTCTCCGAATAAATATTTGGTTCCGTGTAAAAATTAAGTGTGTCTAAAAAATTAAGAGCAGTCAGTCGTAATATACCGTAAACGATAACTACGGCAAAATACGACCACGTTTTAATAAGACCGTTTCTGATCGACTTGAGAAACTTTTCTTTAGACAAAACAGAAACATAAAAAGCCAAAGCAAGAACCGGAAATATTATAGCCGTCTCGCGGCTCAATAAACCTAAAATTAAAAAGGTTAGGCTGAGAGCATAAAGCTTAAAACTTTTAGCTGTCTGATTTTTATTAAAAATCAATAATGCCGCCAGCACAAACATTGCTACCAGAACATCTCCCCTCCCAGAAATATATGTTACAGCTTCCGTTTGCAACGGATGGATTAAGAAAAACAGGGAAGTCAAAAAAGCCAACAAATTTCTTTTGAAAACCGACTTTATCAGCCAAAACACAAGAATACTGTTAAATATATGGATAGCGTTACTAGTCAAGTGATACACTAATGGTTTTACGCCCAACAAAATATAGTTAAGTGCAAAGGTAAAAAACAAGAATGGCCGATAATAATTGCTGGACAAACCCACTCCTGCTAACACGTCATGAGTAAACCAGAATTTAACATTATCCCAATTTATAGCATGGACATAATTGTTATTGACAATCCAGTCATCATCATCCCAAAAAAGTTGGTTATTCAGGTTGAAAGAATAAGCAAAACTGCCTACTATAATTAGGATTAAGACCGGCAGCCATAGTTCTTTTTTAGAAATAAAGTTAAACACTATCGGTTAGAATAAAAGTTTAAATTTTAAAAGTATTTTTCCAAAAACTCCTTCGCCTGCGTATTGTCCTTATCCAGCTTCACCGCTTTCTCAAACAGCGCTTTTGCCTCGTCCAGTCTGTCTAAATTCATATAAACAACTCCCAGAATATAGTAATACCGGCTTTCTTTCAACCCCAAGTCAATCGCCTTTTTTATGTTCTCACCTGCTAATGTTTGATTCTTTTGGTCTGTGTAATAGGAGTGAGCAAGGCCCTTATAAAGATATGGGTGGGGGCTTTGAGGATCTGCTTTTATAGCCTCATCAGCGAAATAAGCTGACGCCTCCCGCCAGCTGATATTATAGAAAAATCGAGACAAGGTGGTATTTAAGTTGGCATTATCTTCGTTTGAGCTTTCAACATTAATGACGGTTCTATCTATCGCATTCTTCTGTGAAATAGCAAATCTGGAAATAGCTTCCGAATTTCTCTCGTTATTTCTAACCAGAACAATCGCCTCTTCATTTATATAAACTATCTGCCAATCAGAATTTTTAACAATGCCAGCCATAAATGCCTGCCCCCATGGAGTGGAATCGCCATGGCCAAAAAATATAAAGTTTAGATCATATTTTTCAGAAAATTCGGCCCACTTTTTCGGGTTATCTTGCATCGGCTTATATATCTCGCTAAAAAACTCCACCGAATAGGCCTCCGGCCTGTTGTCAACGAAAACTCTAAAGGGGTCAGGTGCCTTTTTGTCTTCAAAAGGGTACCTGACCCCTTTGATCTGCCATATCAAGTAGCCGCCAATATCAAAGTTATTGAACATCGGCCCCTCAATTTTGTTCTCTTTCACAAAATTAACCGCTCTTTCAAGTCCATTGGGAACAGAAAAGCCGAATGTTTTGGAAAGTCCTGCCTTTTTGTAGTAACCTCCGCTTGCCACAAAAAAGACCAGAAAAACAATAGATAAGGAAACTGCCGCCAGAAGCAAAGCTTCTGGAACTTTCCGGAAGACTTGCCTCTGGGTAATGCGGTAAAACTTGGTTTTCACCAAATTTAAAACGTCGGTCAAAAAGATTGCCAAAATAGGAAAAGAAGCGAGAGCATACAAAGGTAGATTGCGAAGCATCTTGAATCCGGCATAAACAAAGAAGGCGGAAAGCAGTATTTCGAATATTCTTTGCTTTGCTTTCTTGATCGTCAACAAAAAAGATACCATCAATACTCCAACCGAAAACTTAAAAACAAATATTGGTAAATTAAAGCTAAAAAAGTCAGCCAGAAAAGCAAGTGTTTGATTCTCAACAATACTATAGCCATATTCTTTAAGGATATTAAATGGCAACAATACGCCATGAATCCCGGCCGGATTCACAAGAGTCGCCAACCCAATCAATCCTCCGATAAGAAGTAGCCTTGAAAATTGAAAATTAAAAATTGAAAATTTATTTTTGCTTATAACTTTATCGAAAACAAAAAAAGCAAAAATTACTGGTCCTATAAAAAAATAAATATGCAAATTAACCCACAACAATTGGGCAATCGGCAAAAACCAGAGATAGCGGTAATTACTCTCATACTTGGCCCTAAAGAAAGCAAACAAGAAAAATGCCAGTATCGCAAAGCTAAAGATCTCCGGCCTTACTTCTGTCCGGGATATAAATATAAATATCGAGAGGAGAAAAGATATTACTAGTGGCCAAAATGTGGCGTATTTCTTTGCAATGAAAAATAACAACAAAAAAGCAGCAAGAACAAAAATAATTTTAAATAATACTAATCCGGTAAATCCGAACCAGCTAAAAACACCAAAAAATATCACCTCACTTAACCAGTGGTGGTTAGTGAATGGAAAATCCGATTCAGTAAAAGAGAACGAGTTAGTTTTGGGGACTTCTTTCGTCTGCCAAATTATTTCCCCCATCTTCAAGTGCCGGCCGATATCCTGGCCGATAGAATCAAAATTATGAACCAGAAAAACGGCCAATAGGCCAAAAATTAGAATGAAGAGATAATTTTTCTTAAGGAAGGACAACGATTGTTTTTCCCTCGCATTGTTTCTCAAATACCTTGACATTACCTCCAGCAGTCACAAAATTGCCTTTTTCATCAATCAATCGGCCGTATTGAATTTTTACAGTTAATTCGTACTTATCGTATTTTGGGTTTTCCGGCAGGGTTATGCCCAACAAACTCTCTCCGTTTGGTAACACCAATTTGCCAAAAATATTCGGCCCGATTGATATTTCATCTAAAGGAGTTACCGTCCATGAAATATTCCTTGCAGGGTGGTCAATTCCGTTGTAAATGAATTTTGCGTCTTGGTTATCATAAGTATTATGATTCAAGAATTTTATCTCACCCTGTAACCGGCAAGATGCCTGACCTAAAAGCAAACTCCACGGTACTGACTCATCTATAAAAGTAGTTTTGTTGTCTCCGGTTGAGAGAGGAACACTTGATACAATCGGCCTTGGTGTTGCCTGGGGTGTAGGGGAAGGTTTTTCTGTGGCTTGCGGCTCTTCCGTTATATTAACAACATTGGATGGCCGTTGGACACCCAATGTCCAACGCCAAAAACCGCCGAAATAAACAGCAAAAAAAACTACTCCCACAGCCACCACTGACAGAAATATCTTATTCTTATATATACCCATAATTGAAGAATGATATCAAAACAATCCCAAAAATCAAGAGTAATTATAGCGAGTTAATCAGAAGACAAATAATCGAAATATAGAAGCAAATGTCATCTTAAACAAAGAGGTCCAACTGAATGATTTAATCCAAAACTCAGGAACAGTAAACGGAATTGAAACATAATCAGGATCATATTCAGATTTTCGGTAGTGGCCATAAATATTAACTTTATATTTCTTAGTCGGATCAAGCCCGAAGCCATCATAAAAAAACTGTCTTTCTGTTTCTCCCGATAATATTTTCAACTGTTTAGTCCAAATAGGATTTAACGCATTATTATCGCCAGAGATCATAAGGAAGTAATCCACAGTTGAATCTATAGGCCAACCCGTATCGCCGTTAAGCGGACCACCTGCAATAGTCCATCTAAAATCAGGATAAACGCCATTTATTGGCTGGCCATCAACTGGATTTAAGATACTAACGGGATTTAGAAATACCATTCTTGCTTCTGGAGAAGCGGGAGTTTCTTTTCTGTCTTTATCCACGCCAGCAACATAATAAGTATACTCACCAACTGAGTAATCCGCTGTGGGTAAATAAGCTGTCATCCCTCTCCCGCCAGGCGGCGTTACCCTTTGAACAGACCAGTATCCACACTGGCCGGCTTCGGTCATCATCCATTCTCCATCAATATCTATATCCTCACAGCCGGTTGAGGGCACTTCTTCAAATTCAGCGATTTTAGAAAAATACAGATCTCCGGGCTTTTTTTCGTATAATCTGAAATTCTCAATTTTATCCTTCTCTTTATCAGAATATTTAAAAGTTATTTTTTGACCGACACGGCCGTAGTTAGAAGTAGCATGAGAAACAAGCCAGTCAACCCTTATGTAATCAGGGGGCGGTAACATATCGTTGATTTTGGCTGGAATAGGTGTTTTATCCTCCGTAGCCTTTGGAGAAGGACGGGGAGTAGGAGTGATACTAATTAATGGAGTTGGACTAGCTGAGCTGGCTGGAGTTGGCTCTACAATAATTGGCTCTCCTTCTTTAATTGATGTTACTTCTTTTTTAGAGACAACCCGAACATCTGGCCATCTGAAGTTGTTTAAGTTAAAAACCTCTAAACTGCTGACCCACCTTTTAATATTGTTGTTTACTAAATAGACCTTAATATCCCCTTCGGCTCTTAACAAAGACCCGTCCGAATAGTTGACGGCAATAGCAAAGACAGGAAACAAAAACAATGATACTAAAATAAAAATTAATAACTTTTTAGCTTTAAACATATCTATATAATAGCAGGTTTTTCATAAACTCAAAACCCGCCTTTCGGCGGGTTTTGGATTCTCTAACAAATCCCTTAAAAATCAGGATAGTCAGATGTTTACCAGATTACCTCTGGAAGGTCGGACCATACAACGGCAAGCTCCTTAGAGTACCCACTACTGAAGCGGTATCTACGGCATTTACCGTGTTGTTATAGTCAGCAACCCAGTTGAGCAATCCGGCTTCGTTGTCAAGCAAGGTCAGCTGGAAGTAGTCAGCCGCTCTTCCTGTGCTTGAGGTCTTGGCATAGTAAGTGCTCGGATTGTCAATCTGAACCCTGAAGGTCTTGGTTCCACCTCCGGCAATTTCAACGTCTTTAGACGAGAAGTTGAAGGACAGAGACGCATTTCGGCTCGTTCCCAACGACTCTCCGCTTGAAGAAGACGTATCAATTGTCACATTGCTCTCATCGTAGATCGTATAGGTCGTGCTTGTGGCGTTGGCGCCAGTGTGCTCGCCTGATGCTACGATCTCAAACTTGATGGAACCTGAACCGACAGATTGGTTGTCAAATCTCAAGAATGCGTCTGCGAGACCCATCGCAGTAATTGAGAATTTAAACACCGTCGGGGTACCGCTCAAGTTGTAGGGCGAGGCCAAAGCAACTTGTTCGATCTTCGGATACACTCGATAGACATACTGGTCATTCGCGCCAAGCACATCAGCGATATTGGTGCTTGTACCGTCAAGAACAGTACCTGAACCATCTCCAACCGCTCTGAATCCGTTTGTATAGCTTCCGTTGAACTTATCAAGCAAGTCCAATGAGAATAGTATACTGCCCGGTGAAGCGTTGGTCGGTGTTGCGCCCTGTTCTTTGGTCTTCATGTTCGCATTTACAGAAATTTCCATAGTTGAATCCTGCGGCACAAAAGGCCTGTTGGCGTCACCGGCTGACCATGCAAAGTTTACAGAAGCGCCATTACCCATTGCCTGACTGGTCGTCAATGTGCTACCTGCCTTGTTCTTATAGGTCAAAAGGACATCATTAACGTTGTTTTTGGCGTTGGTTATTTCGGTTGAATCGGATGCGCCAATAGTCAATTTCTCAATAAATTGGCCCTCATCCGTAGCGCTCAATCTGAACTTGGAGATCGGCGCATTTTGCTGTCCCCAGTAAATAGAACCTTTTTGCGCGCTGTCTGCTGATTGCGCCAGCGTCATCGAACCACCATTCTTTACGGTCAACACCTGGGTCGGGCTTAAGACAACGCCGTTCTTCGCGGCAGAGCCAGGATTGACAGTGTTGGAATCAGAATCCAAAGATGTAACATCTCCGGTTGCGGCGATATCAAAGGCGTAAAGATCCCCAGCCGTACCCGATGCTTGGTTATTGGACAGATCAACTCTGACCAACATAGTCTTGGATGTCCCGGCTGGAATATTCCAGTCCAGGTTGCTAAAGGTCATTGTACCTGTTCCGGAAGTACCTAGTAAGTTACTGCTTACCTTATCAGTTCCGGCAATCAAGGTATTCGTTCCAGACTCATATAACTGAACCTTAGCCATTGCGCTGGAAACCGACACGGCATTACCACCGTCTTCAACACCCTCGTCATAGGTCGTTGTATCGGCAGCATAACCAGTGATTTTGATCGTGGTTACTTTAAGCGCAGAAGCCTGGCTTGCGGCAAATGTAATACCAACCGCATCAACATTCTTTGTGCCTCTGATCTTTGTTTGATCAGCCGGAGTACCGGACAAGCTCAAAGTTAATGAAGAAGCGGAAAGTGTAATGTCAGGACCGTTAATATCCGCTCGAGGAACAACATCTGCAGCGGCAACTGCTGTGTTCGTTCCGGTATACTTCGCAACTGTCACATCACCAGCATCATCCGAGTAGTCATCAAGAATAGCTCTAATAATGCTTCCATCTATTAATTCAGCTGCAACATTTCCAGTATTGATGTCGGCAGTAACTTTGAAGTTATATGTTTTGCCGGCAGCAAGATCAAGAGCATCGGTAAACGATTCCTGGACACCGCCTCCAGCCGGACAGCTGGTTGTATCATCGGCGTGGTCAAATGCGGTACCGTCCTTAGGACCAATAACGACATTGTTAGTACCCTCATCCCAGACCTTGAAATCAGTTACATCATCCCAATCCGCTTCAGTGGTTTCGGTATCATAAGTACCATCACCTGCCTGGTCAGCACAAAGGGTAAACTCTGTCTTTTTAATCTCAATGTTGCTTGCGGCAGTCACCGAATACCTCAATAAGGTAACATCGGTTGCAGTCGTACCGACCGTAGAGGCCGTAGGACCATTGAACACTAATGTCAACGCTCCACCCTGAAGAGTCAAGTCGGTTACGTCACTACCTGCATCCAATGATGTATCTGTCACAGCCATTCCCTGGCCATACTGATCACCGACTACATTGGTATCGGTATCATTCTCAAAATAGAGGTCAACTGTTTCATCTTTCTTTCCACCTGTATCTCCATAAACCTTGAAAGTGGCATTACCGCCTTTGGCGATAAAGAAGCCAGATCCAAAGTCAAAGACCAGATAACCATCGGAAGTTACAACACCGGGCCATTCATTTGAACCGGTTTTTATTTTGACATTAGTCAAATCAGCCGGTTTCAATGTTCCGCCGTTTATCATGGTCACACGCTTTACTGTACCACCTTCGGTATCAACCGAGTGTTTGAACTCTGAAATTTGGGCACCCTTCTGTCCGACTGTCGGATTAGAAAGAGAACCGGTTTTGGTTACAGTAACGGTACCTGAAGATGCACCAGAAGTTGTAAAGTTGTTACCACTTAGCGGCGTCCCCGAAACAACAGCTCCACCTGTCGCAGTTACATTCGTCAACTGCAAGTAGTTAACATTGCCTGTAGTATTATCAGCGGACATATCGGCAACCACAGAAAGGTCTTTGGAACCGCTCACCGCAAGATTCAATAGGAATGTCAGCTCGCCAGACGAAGAAGAAAATGATTTACCGGATGTTAATCTCTTGGCTCCGTCGTAAAGATAGACATTACCGAAGTCATCCGTTTGACCAGCACCCAATCTCTTTATCGTTAAAGTGTTGAGTGTGCCGGTACCATTGACTCTCACTCGCAGCATTTCAGCTCCAATTGCGTTCTTGGTGATAGTCACACCTGCCGGATTGCCAGGGGCTAGCATAACTGACAAAGGTCCGGCTGGAACCGGTGTTGCCCCTGCAACTCTGGAATAACTCGGGACCTGATTGACTGATGTATAAGCAGTTCCCTGGCTATACCAGCTAAACTCACTGCTATTGATACAAAAAACCTTTTTGAAGAAATTTGGATCATCTACAACAGCTTGAGATCCGGGGGTATTAACCCAATGGAGCATACCAGTATCTTCGCCGGTTGTTTCTACTCCATAAACTTTCTCGTCATTGGTTTCACAATTCCTAAAGAGTCCGGAGGTTCCAAATGCATCTCTCGTTGCCGGGGAAACATTCTTAACCGCTCCGAATCCTCCAAGGTGTCCATAGAAGTTAAAGATGGCAGGATTCAAGAATAATCTCTTGTATCCCATTTCATTAACTATGTAGACATCCGGATCATCTGAACCGGCCGCGCTAACGACATCGCCCTCTTTAAGACCGTAGTCCGCAGGAGCGACCGCCAAGGCCACCGGAGCAAGATACATAACACCAGAAAGCGACAGCACTGTCGTAACTGATGTCATCGCAGTAAAAGCTTTTGCAAGCACTTTATGCGAAGTGTTTGATAAATTACTCATTTTAATTTTTTTATTTATTCCTATTCTGAAAGTTGTTTTACCTACCGAGTCAGATCAGCTAGGCTAACCTAATTCGGGGATAATCGACCAACCTCAGAACAGCATTAATAACACTAGAATATAACACTACCTACTTTCAACATACAACTTAGAATCTTGTATAAATTATTCCGCTTTAGGCGATTCCAGTTTATTTAAGTTCGACCTTATAAACCAGGTATAATAATTCATCGACTCCAAGATTCACTTAAAATTCCAATCGCAAAATTTAATTTAATACAATCGGCAAAAACAGAAAAACATTATTTTTTGAATTTCTAGGACTGATAAATTTTCAATGTTCATTCCTTTACTCCCACACCTAGTCGGCAATAAATATATCTGCGACTGTCCTCAAGTAATTGCCAGCTGGGTGTGGGAGCTTAGCTATCCGCCCCTAGAAACAAAGTTATTTACAAGGGCCGACAGCTAACACTCAAATACAAAAAAACCAACTAAACTGGTTCCAGTCGACTATTTTTTAGCCATCTTGTTCCATATATATTTTGTTTTCCTGGCTCTCTTAATCATTCCGATTGGACTAGGTAAGATCAGCATCACCCAGTACTACATACTACTCTCAATTGACCCTGAAAGTCAAACTTGACAAAGAGTAAAGTAATCGGCTTAAAATCTAAACTATCACCCCTAACAAGACCCTACCTTCACGCTTAATTATACTTCATATTATCACGGATCAACAATAGTCAAATGTGGATATCTAAAATGCCCACCCTATGGTCGTTTTTGGTAAATCCGGACAGAAGATTATTATCCCAGCTGATCCAATTCTTCTTCATTATTCTTCTGTCTTCCATATGGCTTACCCTGGGACGACATTCGTAGGCATCGCCTGAGATTCATCTTTAATTCTCTAGCTAGCTCTAGCTTAGTATTCATAGTGTCACCCTCTGAGCACTTCAAATCAAACGGCCAGAATAGTCTATCACACTCTCATCATAGCACATCAATAGCATCCTGACTAAATAGCACATAATAGATAGCATGAAAGAAATAGCGTGGTGGTGTCCTTAAGGAGTTAGCTTATTTCCCATTCAATATCAATAATTGTTATGGTGACAAGGGTGACATTTTTTTGTCACCATAACTTTGGTGACAATTGATATTCGGATTTTTGTCACCATGATGTCACTCTCCATATACTCACAAAAATCGATGTCGACTTTTCGGTTTAAACTATGAAGCCGCTTTAGCCTGCTGCGATAGATCATTAAGCAAACTATTGCTTAATATTGAAAATATTAACCTAAAGGAGGGTTTCGGGTTAGTATTTTATTATCGCAACAAGCCAAGGCGGCTTAAATTCTAGGGGGGAATTAACCTGATTTTTAGCACATCGTCTTTTCAAAATCAACAGCAGGACAGCAGGATTCTAATACTATTTAGTAGCAGAATAATACACTGCTTTGTTTTCTACCCTTCTTTTTATTAATCCAACTTGCAATAAATTATTTAGATTCCTTTTAACGGACCTGTCGGAAAGTGCATTAAATTCGTAAATGATATCTTTTGTTCTTCTGTCAGGAGAAGACTTAATAAATTCTAAAATCTTTTGCTGGCTATTATTCAACTGAACTCCACCTTTTCTATCTTCGCGAATATCAGGCACATCTGCTTTAATACTTTTCCGAGAATCGTTTCTTTCTTGTCTATTGGAATTATTTTCTAGGTGGTAGATCTCTGTCTTAGATTTTAACACCCCTAACTTTAGCAATAGTAAGTTTCTCTTTAGATCCAAGAGGGGAGTCGAGCTACCAAAGAATCCTAAATATACAAGTTCGTCCAATAAGTCCGATATGGCATTACTTGAAGCTAAAAGTTTCTGAGACTTATCCACATATTGTGCGACATTGTCCCTTCGATCCTCTATCCAAGCCAAATGGGTTTCAATAAAGCTATCAACTAATTTGCTAAATCTTTGATAGAAGAAGGGATCTTTAATATGGTCTTCAAATTTAAGTACCAAACGAAGACTTTTCACAAAATATTTTGTCCTTTCGCCTTTATCAATCATGGGTTATTTATTTAGAATTTTTGTCTATTGAATCATCAACAAAGGAGTTTACAACACTTCCTTTTACTAGATTAGCTCTGCCATTTCTAACAAAAACTATGCCCAAAAAATTATTATCTTTATCAAAAACGCTAGAGCCTTTCAAGTAGTTGTTAGTCAATAAATCTAAGACTACTTTTGCATCCGTAGCATAACTTATAACTCCCTTCTGAGAAAAAACTAATGACTCCGCTAAATTTACCATCTTTCCCACAGCTACAATCTCTTTTCCACTCTGATAGCCAGTAACATAATCCAGATCTGCGACATTCTTAAATTGGGAATCTGTTTTAATCAAAATCAGATTCGATTTAAAATCTTTGGTAATAACGTTACCTCTAAAAATCTTGTCTTCATAAAATATCTGGTACACTCCGTCGATAACAAAAAGATCTGCAACTGAGACAATAAGGCCATCGGAAGATATCGCCAGACCGCTACCCTGGTTTAGAATTTTGCCATCCTTAAAGACTTGTATCCCGACAGAGCCGAATGAAGATTCAAAAACTATTTTTTCCCAAATATCAGAGCTGTTCGTCTTAGGAGTCGGAGATGGCCTCAAGCTTTCTTCATTTTTTTCTACTCCGCTGCTAAAGCCAACGAGACCAAGAAGGTTTAAGTTTGTAGACAAAGCTAGAAATCCACCAAAAATTCCTCCCACGATACTTATAGAAAAAAATTTAAACGACTTTTTATCCATTAGACAGTCTACACAAAATAGTACCGGCAATCAACGACCAATAAAGATACCCTTCCTTGATTCGTTTCTTGCTTGGGGATAATCTCATATTTTTGATTAAAGAATGGCTTTCTGCTCATGTGATAGTAATTAAGCCCTATAAAGTCGTAGTAGGGGATATTTTTACCGAAGAAGTAAAAATTTCGTAACTGCTTATACAACACCCTGCACATTGTGTTCTTAGTATTCCTTTAGCCTCTGGCACATAAACGCTATTCTCCGCTATGCCTACCATTACATTATGCGACGTACTCCTAGGTGGATCTGTCCGAAACAAGTCGGATGAATCTAAATGATTTTCATTATTTAGATCAACGGGGGATTGATTATATATCTTTTTTATCTCCTGATAGGCCAGTACATGTGCCCTAGTTATATTCTTTCTTATCCTTAGAAAGCCAAAGACACCTCTACTTCGAGATGGGCCAGATAGCCTTTAATTTAGTAACCCCCCGCATAAACAGTAAGAGCTTCATTAAAAGTTATCCACAGTCCTACTTGATCCTTTAAGCTACTCGCAACGTACTTTACATAACGTATAAAGTATCTGGAGCTATCAATATTTAGAAATCCTCCCTTTTTAGCAAACCGAATCGGATTCGTAAAATGCCAGAGCGTTATCATCGGTTCGATTCCCCTATCTAGTAATGCCTTGACAACATTAATATAATGTTGCATCGATCTATTTGATGAGCTGAGGTGGCACTCCCCCATTTAAAATTGTCCGGGAATCTATAGACTGGCATAACTCCCCCATTTTAACACTTAGTTTAATATAAAAAAATCATGAGGCCAGTCATGATTTATTGAGAGTTGATTAATATTGCTAGTCTTCTCTTTCTTTCCTCATCTTCTTTCTCATTTCCCCAAACTAGGTCATTAATCACCTCTACCAGATTTTCTTTCTTTGAAAACTCAAGAGCACGTATATCTGCATCTATTTCGGCCTGGATATTTCTATCGCCGTTACTCCCATAGAAAGAGTAATTGTTTGGTTGCTGACTACGAAAGTGACTCAGAGTATAGTGACTGAATTCATGAGCAAAATAAGCTCTTAGTTTTCCTTCTGAATATAGAAATAGCCTCGGTGATATATAGAGATGGAGAGTCTTGTTATCATCATCATAAGTAATTCCCGTTTTAGATCGTTCGGCTAGATTAACAAAAAGCTCAACTTTGGGCATTTTAATTTGATAAGCTTTCTCAATATCTAGAACAAGATCATCACTAACCTCCCTTACAAGAAAAGCGTCTCCCATATAATAAGCTTCAATTTTTTGGGGAAGGTCAGAAATATGATAAAGCCAGACTGATACAAGAGAATTCCAAACTATAGAGACAACAACCCATGTAATCAAAGAACTGTAGAAAAGTCTCTCTCTATTAAACACCGAGCCCCCTCAAAGATCTTATAATTCCACTATGATAATATCTTTTGTGACCTAAGTCAAATAAATTAAACTTAACATTAAGTTTAGTCCATATTAAAAAATTCTTTATTATCGGTCGAATACATTTTGTTTTGGATAGTAATCTTCCTCGTCGACATTAAAATACCACCGCTATTTTAATGTCGACGAATAATCAATTCAGTATCAACGAAAATAATAAGAATAATATTATCTTATAAATGTGCGGCCGCACATTTATAAGATAATATTGAAAATAGATAGTATCAAAGTGTGTTTAAAACAAAATATGCCTAAATCAAAAAGGAGCTAATTAGCTCCTTTTGTTCTGATTGATTACTTTTCTTTTTGTTCTTTGATTTTAAGCTGTGACCAAATCGCAAATGATCTATCTTGTTCTCTAACCTTTTGGTATAAGGCCATACTCAAATAAGTTGCTGATTCCTTTTGAGATGCTTGGTATATTACTAGTCCGAGTAAAAGACCAGCACTGTTGTTTCCATGTTGTATTCCGGCGAAACAACAAAGCACTCCAGAGAGGTCGGTAGCTTTCTGGTAACCAACTAATCCAACAATATGGTAGGCTCTACCTGATTCTTGAACACCAGAAACTCCTAAAAGAACACCGGAAATGTTTTTAGCCTCTTGATAACCTGCCACCCCGACTAGAATACTAGCTTCATTTCCAGCTTTCTGATAACCTGTTAAACCAACTAAAACACTAGCATCGTGTCCAGCTTCTTGAACAATTGAGCCGAATAAACTGTGTGCATCATTTTCTGCTCTTTGATAGACAGAAAACAAAGAAAATACATTTTTTGAACTCTCGATATTACCCAATACCGTAAATACACTGCCATTGATATTCAGTGGTAGGCATAGAAGGGCAACAATGGCTAATTCCTTGAGACGTTGTCTGATTGATTTCTGTGGTTTGTTTGTGACTATGCACCAAAGCGTGAAGTAAACTATGGTACTTACCAGAAAGAGTAGGATGTTGACCACTGCTTCTCCTTATTTTTATTGTTAAGAACTAGTCGTTGTATTGTATAACAAGAGTCTTACTATGTCAATATAGTATCCGAAGATTTATTGCTCCACCAGAGAAGTTTGAACCGCCACAAGCTCCACCTCAAAATAGAGTGTACTATTAGGAGGAATGGCGCCACCCCCAGCACCACGCTCACCATAACCAAGTTCGGATGGAATAACTAATTTTCTCTTGCCACCAGTCTTCATCCCAACGATCCCAATATCCCAACCTTTTATTACCTGCCCGGCACCCAACAAAAAAACAAAAGGTTCACCCCTGTCATAAGAGCTGTCAAACTTAATTCCATTCTCAAATGTTCCCAAATAGTGAGCAGATACCATATCTCCAGCCTTAGCTTCCTGACCCGAACCTACCACTATATCTTGGTGTTGGAGTCCATTCTCAAGTTTAATCCATTCATTCGTAGTAACTTTAGGTTCATTAATATCTGCCTGAGATGATGGATTATCAACCGTGGAGCTGGTAGTCTTAGATTCGGCTGAAAGATTCTCGGGGTTATTGGGGATAAAAAGCCATGCCGTGATGCCAATCAATATTATTACTAATACAAAGATAAAATTCTTATTCATGTCTTTTATCGAATAATTTTTAGCTCTCTATCCAGGGGAGGATATAGATCGGGATCAATGGTTCTTTTAAAGCAAATGCTGCCTACACCATGCTGCCAGACATCGTCAAACCCAAGTCGATCAACCGGTATAATTGGCTTACTAGTTACACCTTTAATCTGATAGCTTTCTCCTGAGTTATCGGTGCTAAAAGAAGCGCAAATTTCAAAACTTAAATTATCGATTGAATTATACCCATACTCAGCACCACTTGAAGGATCTCTGGGTAACATAAACCCTCCTATTGGATCCGCGAGATTTTCCAGCATAGCCGGCAAAAACTCCTTTCTTTGCCAATAATTTATTATCTGCCATTGTATCGACTGCAAGTCAGAAACCCTTCTTTCATCAAGCCTGACTAAGCGTTGTTCTCCTGGGGTACCGGCCATAAAGAATCCGGCGATTACAGACGCAACTGTTATCGTCGCTACCACCCAATCAAATACTCTAATCCAGGCATAACCCTCAACTCTATCTTTCAACTCCGACAAATAATGAACAAATATCGAACCGGCGATAAATAAGATGATTAAAACCTTAGAAACAAATCTTTGAGATAATTCGCCTTCAAGGAAGCTTCTCAACAATGCTATTAGATCCCCCATTATTACCAGGGCTGCGACAAAAAGAGTAAGATATAAAAGCCATTTTCTTATTTTCAAATCTCTTTTCTCGGGAAATTTATTTATGTCTTTTCTGAGAAACCAGTAAACCCAAATAAAGGCCGGAAAGACTACAACCAAAGTGGCCAAAGAGTATCTCATTGAACTAAGGTAAGAAGATTTCGAGAAGTAATGATCAGAAACAACATCAGGAATATATAGATTTACATACTGAAAAGACAGAACACCAAGACTAACAGCGCTTACAATAAGCGTAATTATGGCCAAAAGATGTAAGAGCACATCGCGCGGAAAATTTAAATGAGCAGTATTGGTCATAAAATATTTTATTTTAATTCTTCGTCTATAATTGCCTGAAAAGCACTAAATGGTTGAGCTCCGACAATCAGTCTTCCGTTAATGAAAAAGCTGGGAGTTCCGGAAACTCCGGCGACATTCCCATCGCTAAAATCCTTCTCCACTTCTAATTTGTATTTGCCCGAGTCAAGACATCTGCTAAATTGGCCCGCGTCCAAGCCAATCTGAGAAGCCCAAGTCTTTAAGTCCTGAGCTGAATAGGTCACCGTACCTTGACCTTTTTTAGCCTGTTCAGAAAATATTTTATCATGCATCTCCCAATACTTATCCTGATCACGAGCGCACTCTGCAGACTGAGCCGAGGGAGCGGCAGAAGGATGAAAAGATAATGGATAATCTCTATAGACAAACTTGATCTTGCCGGTATCTATATAATCCTTCTTCAGCTGAGGCAAGGTATCCTGCCAAAAAGATCTACAAAACGGACATTGATAATCACTAAACTCAATCACGACGACCTTCGCATTTTTACTGCCCATTACAGGATCATCGTCAACTGAAACATTGATCCTTTGGTTCTGATCGGGTGTTTTGATCTGAGCCCCCATCTGCCCCAAACTTCCACTCGTATATAGTATTGAAAATGAAACTAGAATGCCGGCAACTAATATAGAAAGGCCGAGGAAGTTCTTCTCAAAAAAAACTAAGAAACCTTTTTTGGTTTCGGTTTGAGAATCTTCAGTTTTAGAACCCGGCAAAACCTTTTGTTCTTCCATAGTCAGGTAACTCTAGCGAATTTATCTATTTTTGACAAGAGAGGAATCCAGCTCACCTAATATTCTTTCTATACCAACATCAGTGATCCTTTTATCTTTCAAAGCCCTGTAAACAGCCGAAGATTTATCGCTTAGTGCTTCTTTCAGCTTATCCACCTCTTCCTTACTTATGCTAGGAGCTGTCTCATATGGGGATTTCTCCATATGAGGCCTCAAGAGAACCCCCTCAACAAACTGTCGCTGGCTATCAGTTAGACCATATAGATTCACAAGTTCGTTTCCTAATTCCCTTACTTCTCTTTCGGTTATTTTTGGTTTTGTTGGAGTAAAAATTCCCATATAGTTATCTTATCATATCCATTTATTTTTCTTAAGCCAGATTAAAGCCAGCAGTGTACTCCCAGACATCAAACCCAGAAATATCCAAAAAGCTGAGGGATGGTTCGCTAGAGGCAAATAAGCAAGGTTCATCCCATATATCGAAGCAACAAGTGAAAGAGGTAGCAGAATTGCAGTGAAAATGGTCAGAATTTTAATTACATAGTTTCTTCTGTTATCGAGCAGAGAACTGGAAGTCAAATGAAGGGAATCAGCAACCTCTCTATGAGTTTCTGCAAAATGCAAGGTTCGATTATAATCAGCAATAAGATCAGAAAAATATGGCTTCAGTCTCTCACCCCAGAAATCAAGAGCAACTTCCGGCGCCCTATCCCAGACTGATTTCTGTGGCTTTAAGGCCCTGATGAAGTCAAGAATTTCATGCTTAATATAGGCAATATTCTCTATGATAGACTCGTCAAAGCGTTCGAAAATTTCATCCTCTATTCTATCGATCGCCTCTTTTACTCTATCTAGCTCTGGAAAGGTCTTGTTAAACAATCGCTTAACAATAGAGTGTAGCAGATGACCAGTTGTTTTGTTCAAATAGTTATTTGGACTTCCGCTAGCTGTCGAAAAAATATCTTCGAAGTCCCGAAATTCCTGATAACGAATCGTAATCAGGGCATCTTTAGTAATAAGAAAGTCAACCTCTATATTCTGAATCTGCTGGCTTGCAGAGTCAAAGTTGGGAAAATGAAGTATTAAAAAAAGATACTGCCCATAGGACTCAATCAAGGGGTGATAAGTGGGAGTTTTAACCTCCTCAATGATGACGGGGTGGAAACCGAACTGTCTCTCCAGAAAATTAGCCTCCTGGTCTCCAGGCTTCAGAATGTCTATCCACTTAAGATTTTCATATTCAATAGTATGCATACCTTTCCATTCTAAAATACTAGTTAGTTTTTGTCACATAAATTTATTAGACAAGCCAGAGTTTTTTCAGCCGTTTTTCCCCAACTAAAGTTTTCTTGAATATTAAGAACCCGAGATATCATTCTTTCCCTCAGACGAGAGTCGTTAATGGCCATAGTCATCGCATCGGCTATTTCGTCAAGATTAGAGGGATCAACCATCAGTGAAGCCCTTCCGACAATCTCCGGCAAAGATGACGTATTGGCAATAATAGTCGGTACATTACAAGTTATTGCTTCCAGCGGCGGGAATCCAAATCCCTCGAAGAAAGACGGGTAAACAAAAACTGAGGCTGAATTATAAAAAAGGAGTCTGTCTTTGTCGGTAATATGATCTCTAAAAATTATATTTTTCTTGTACGGCGACTGATTCGCTTCGGCAAAAATATCTTCATACAACCAGCCCTCGGATCCCACGACTACCAGACTAAGATCGTTGAACTCCTTTTTATTCTTTACAAGGTTAAAGGCCCGGATAATGCCAATTAAATTTTTCCTCGGTTCTAGCTTTCCAAGAAACAAGATAAATCTTTCCGGAAGACCGTTGTCCGCTCTAAACTGCCTCAATTTCTCCTTATCGACATTCCCAGCCCCCAATGAAACTCCTGAATAAATAACCTCTATTTTGGCTGGGTCAACACCGTAAAAGCTAATTAAGTCATTTTTGGTTGACTCTGATACAGCAATAATCTTGTCCGAAAATCTGGACTGCCAAAAAGGTCTCATCTCAAAATTATGCCATAATCTTTTTCGCCATGAGAAAAACTCGGGATAATGGATAAAGGAAAGATCGTGGAAAGTAGTGACTCGCCTGCATTCAGGAGATAAAGATGTGAGGAAGAAATGGGGAGAGAAAAAGACATCAACCCCACCTATCAACTTATCTACGAATGGCAGATTGAGAAAACTCGAAGAGTAAAATAAAAATTTATTCGGAAATCTATATTTCTTTATTTCGACGTTAGGCAAGGACATCCAATCATAGTCTGGCAGATCCGACCTCCAGGACGAAAAGAATAACTTAAATTTTATTTTTTTATCCAGAGGGACAAGATGGGCAAGGAGACTTTCGGTATATTCCTCTATCCCACTCTTCACCTTGCTGCCTAGCACCCTGATATCTATACCAATAGTCATAAATCAATAGATAAATTGCTGACTGTTAATTGATCAATGATTTTATCTCTGAATAGAGGCACATCGAACTTCGCTGCCCAATTTCTACATTTAACCAAATCAAATGAACTAGCGTCAAATTTCTTTAAAGCATCGGCAAGAGATGCTTCCGACTGTTCATCAAAAAATACCCCGGTCACATTTTCATTGACAGTCTCGACCGCGCCACCACCACGATAGGCTACAACCGGTCTGCCGGAAGCCATAGATTCAAGTAAAGTAATCCCGAAATCCTCTTCCTGCGGGAATATGAAAGCCTTAGCACTAGCATACAAATCAGCCAATTGATCATCTGGGACAAGTCCTAAAAATTCTATATTTTTCCTGGCAATTCTTTTTAGATTTTTCATTTCCGGCCCAACTCCAGCTATCTTTAGCGGCCAGCCCAGATCATTAAAAACCCTGATCGCCAAATCAAACCTCTTATAGGAAACTAGTCTTCCCGCCATAAAAAAGTAACCTCCCACGTTTTGCGATATGTGAAACTTACTGATGTTTACTGGGGGATGAATTATAGTTGCCCCACGAAGATAATACTTTTTTATTCTATCCTTTACAAAATTGGATATTGACCAGAATTCGTCGACTCTCAATGAAGCTTCTCTATCCCACATTCTTAAGTAAGTGATAAACGGCGGCAGAAATTTTTTGATATAACTGGGATAGGCAAAGTCTTCAACAAATTTTTGACTGTCATCCCATAAAAATCGAGGTGGAGTTAAGCAATAACAAATATGCTTTGTTTCCGGGCGAGTAATTACACCCTTGGCAAAAGAAGATGAAATAGACAGAACGAGATCGAAGTCAGTAAAATCAAACTGCTCAACTCCAAAAGGCATAATTAAGGGAAAAAACTTATGATATCTTTTCGCAAAGGGCATTCTCTGTAAAAATGAGGTTCGAATTTCCTTACCCTCAAAAACTTTTCCAGTAGCTTCAGGATCGTAAAAAAGAGTATAAATCGGAGCATCGGGAAAAATAGAACAAAAAATCTGGAGCACACGCTCCGCCCCTCCAAACTGATTCAAATATTCATGTACTAAAGCTACTTTCATACTATACAGCTGAACGATCAAAAAACATTTTTATGACTGTTCGAATCATAACTTTAAAATCGAGCCAAAGGGACCAGTTGTCAATATAGAAACTATCCAAGGCTACTTCCCGCTCAAAGCTGATATCAGAACTTCCAGAGACCTGAGCGAGGCCGGTAATCCCGGACTTAATCGCTAAGACCTTTTTGTGATGCTTCTGATAATGAGCTATTTCGTCCGGCTGATGAGGCCTGGGACCGACAAGACTCATTTCGCCCTTCAGAATATTCACCAGCTGAGCCAGTTCATCAAGACGATACTTTCTGATTATCCTTCCAACTCTTGTTATTCGAGGATCGTCTCTCATTTTGAATAATGGGCCATCCTTGCGTTCATTAAAAGATATGAGAAAAGCTTTTAATGATTCAGCCCCCCCATCTGGATCAACTGAAATCATCCCTCTGAATTTATATAACAAGAATTCCTTATCATGGCTAACTCTTCTTAATCGAGCAAAAACAGGACCTTCTGTTTCCCATTTAATGGCCAAAGCTATTAGCCCTAAAAGAGGCGCTAATGTAACTAAACCTAGAATTGACCCCAGAATATCTATAATTCTTTTCATTACCTTTCCCCATCCATCCAGAGAAGTTCTTTTAATTTCTATAAGGGGTAAGCCCTTAAAAATGTCTATTGAAAAATTACCAGCTAAAAGCTGCGTAACGTTAGGAATAAATTTGAAAACAATATGATTTTCGTTACAAAAATCTATTAGCTCAGCAGTCTTATTATCGGAATAAGAAGATTGAGCCAGAATAACTTCATTCAAACCATCAAGGAGAGCTGGACGGATATCAGTTAAATCAGGACCGGAAAGGCGATTTACTACTCTGTATCCAGAGGCCGGATCATGCTGAATGCTCCGTTCAAGCGTTCTAGCTTCATTGCTTTCTCCTATAATCATAACTTTGTGGACACCAAAATTGTATTTTGAGACAGCAACCGACTGGAGTTTGCGAACCAAAAACCGACCCATAAAAACAAAGATGATGGCGAAGAACCACCCACCCAAGACTAAAAATCTAGAATCAAACAACTCTTGACGCAAAAATATATAAATTATAACCAGCATAATTCCAGCAGAAGAAGCTACAATAATTCTTAGAAATTCTTCTGTCATTCTCAGGCGTGATTTCATCGAATAAAGACCCGAAATAGCATAAGCTCCCAGAAAAATAACAGACACAAATAAAATCAGATAGGCGTACTTTAACAAAGGCAGATTAAACTCAAAAAAAACCGGCCTAAAAGCAGACAATATTTCGGTTCTGAGCAGATAGGTGACGAGACCTGCCACCAAAAGCATAAAAAAATCAACTGGAAGTCTCAAAACATTAAAAAAGAGGTCGGATTTTTTCATCAAAGAAATGTTCTTACCAGCCAAAAGTTATCATAAAACCTGCCCTTTTTCAATGATTTGATTTTAACCTCCATACATGATATAATACCGACATCCTTGTAAACCAGGCAATCGCTGTGATTGCTCGTCACTGCTAAAACTATGGCGAAGCGTTTTACAGAGGAAAGTCCGAGCACTCACCAGCCCCTCTTTTGGCAACAAGAGTGGAGCTGGTAAAATCGTAGCGGGTAACGCCCGTCCACAGCCCTTCGGCAGGCTCAAGATACTGAACTTGTTGAAGTACAATGTGAGAGGTGCGAGCAGAGACGTTCTTGGCCCAAAGGCTAAGAAAAGCTAAACCCTAGATTTTTGATTCATCAAGAATTAAAGCTTAGCTCCGATGAAGGGGTAATAACATCGGAGGTGAAACGGCTAAATCCTTACGAGTGTGCAAGATCAGCGTTCCCTGAGTTTATCGAAGGGTTCGAAAAGTTAGATCGCTATGGTTCAGCATACTCACCGTCGTGAGTTTGTCGAATCGACAGCTTGATAGTAATATCAACCGCAGATTAATGATTGCCTCTTCGCTTCAGGCGAAAAGACAGAACTCGGCTTATTGTTTACAAGGACTAAAAATACCCGCAAGGGTATTTTTAGTTTAAATATCCAGTTTATTTACTTCTCCATCTAGAGCTCGATTTACAAGCTCATCAGCATTTGTATTCTTACCCCTCAGAACATGTCTAAATTCAACTTTTCCAAAATCAAGCCTGAGATTATGGACTTCTAAAAAAAGTTTTTGAATATTACCTTCTTTGACTTTATATTCGTGATTAAACTGTTTAACTAACAGCTCGCTATCCATATAAAAAACTATTAGGCTTTTTTTAGCAACAAGACCGCCGACTAGTTGTTTTAGTTTTTTCAAGCCAAAAATAACAGCTTGATACTCAGCTTCGTTATTTGTCGTTACGCCGATAGGCTCTCCATATTCCCTTTTCCCGATATTCGGCCCCTCAATAACAACTCCAATTGCTGCCGGGCCAGGATTACCACGAGAACCTCCGTCTGTATGGACAGTATATTTATGCATCTAAGTATTTAAACATTTTTTTCTTTCCACGGAAAACTTCCTATGGCTAGTAACCTAAACCCTGCCGATGCCCAATGACCTCCTCCTCCAAATTTTTCGGCAATCTTGCTAACATCGACAGTGCCGTTAGATCTCAAGGAAACTTTTACAAAATTCTTATCCTCACTCCAGATTATAGCAATTGGGGGCTTCCTTTCATATAAGACCGCTCCTATTTGTGAGACGAATAACTGGTTGGCATTAACAGCATAGGCCTCAAAACCTTCGAATGAAACAAGTTTCGCCCCTTCCTTAATAACCCTATTGATCATCCTCTGATTATATTTGACTATGGCCTCCCCTTTTGACATGTGTTCTCTTACTTCTTCTTTGCTGTCGAAGTCTTTAACTAATTTATCCCATACATCAAAATTAAAATCAAAACTATCGATGAAATAACAAGCAGCTAAAGTTTCCTTAAATTTGAATCTCCACAAATCTCTATCCTCTATATATTCTAACATTTTGGGAGTTGGTATATCTTGGTGAAAATACTTCCAGGCTAGTACTGATCCCGAATTTTCTATCGAATAAGAATAGCTATTTGTAAGTTTTACCCTTTCCGATGTCGAAAGATGATGGTCTATCGCGGTAACTTTTCTATTTTTACTGACAAGTTCCTTAGTTACTTCGGCAGAATACATGAAATCTATAAAATAAATTTCCTTATTTTCTAGTCCTTCGAAGAAAGTGTTGTCATAATAACCCGGAATGTAATCAGCTGAATCACCAAATTTTTTATATGCTGCCCAAGCCCCTCCAAAACCATCTAAACAATCTCCATGATAAATAATAACTATATCTTTCATCTTATTCTTTATAATATCCCAGAGCTGCTAGGCCTGGCAATTTATCACCAGCTAGAAAAGCCAGCATTGCCCCTCCGCCGGTCGAAACAAAATCAAATTTATCAAGAAGTCCCAGCTTGTTAACTGCCGCTATAGTATCTCCCCCTCCCAATACCCTGAATGCCCTAGAGTTGGCAATAGCCCTAGCTATGTCATAAGTACCAGCCGAGAATCTTTCATCTTCAAAAAGACCGACCGGACCATTCCAAATTATAATTTTAGATTTTTGGATGATCTCTGAAAATTCCCTGATTGCCCCTGGACCAATGTCTAAAATCCTATTTTCAAAAATATTAGAATCTACCGGTATAATTAATTTCTGACTATTCAATTCCAAACCAGCCAGTAAATCTTCTGTATTCAAATCAACAACCGAATCACCAATATCTTTACCCCTGAATTTTAAAATATCATTAGCGATAACCCCGCCGATTAGAATCTTGTCGCATTTATCCAAAAGATTCTTAATTACTGAGATTTTGTTTTCTGCTTTTGCTCCACCAATTATTATTGTTTTCCCATCTTTTGATGAATTGATAACTTTTTCCAATTGCAAGATTTCCTCTTCCAAAAGAAATCCAGCATATGACGGCAAAAATTGAGTCACAGCAGAAACTGATGCATGTTTACGATGACTGACTGCGAAATCGTTATTTATATAAAAATCAAAACCCTTGGCTATTTGTTCAGCAAATTCCCTGCTATTTTCTTTCTCTGCCGGCCATTTCCTTATATTGTCCAATAAAAATAAATTACCGGTTTCTAATTTCCAATTCACAGTTTCCAGATCGTTCAGTAAAATTAGTCGATAATTAAAGATCTCTTCGAGTTGAGATAGGATCAGCTTAAATGAATCGACTACCGAGATGTGGGCCATCATAACAACCTTGGCTCCTTTATTTAGTAGAAAATTAACCATTGATTTTTGCTTGCGAACCCTAAAAGGCTCTGAGATCTTATCTTCTGAGACGGGAACGTCTAAATCAACCCGCAATAAAACTTTTTTATTTTTTAAATCAACTTGTCTAAGATTATTCATTCTATCAAGGATAAGATTTTAACAAATTCCTCTTTGTTTACACTAGCTCCGCCGACCAAGACGCCATCTATCTCTTTTTCTCCAAGAAAATCACCCACATTTTGAGAAGTTACAGAACCACCGTACAAAACCTTAGGCAAGTTTCCAATTTCTAATCCCTCGACTGACTCGGGACAAGTTTTCCAATTTTTAATTATTGTATTCCTTATTATCTTGATTGATTCGAGCGCACTTTGGGGAGTGTCAGGATGAGCATCTGGATTCGTGCTTATAGCCCAAACCGGTTCATAAGCAACGATGCACTTGGATATTCCTCCCTCGTCAATCCCCTCGAATGTTTTCGCGATTTGCTTTTTGAGGAAATTTTTGAAATCTCCCTCTCTCGTTTTCTCGCCTATACAAACAATGGGTATCAGGTTATTCTTCAAAACTATTTTTAATTTTTTATTCACGACCTGATCCGATTCTCCAAGCTTCCATCTTCTCTCCGAGTGGCCAATGATGACATACTGCACGCCAAGGCCAACAAGCATTGATCCTGAAACTTCACCAGTTAAAGCTGTCCCTTCATCGATTGCTATATCTTGAGCTCCAAGAAACGACGGATCCTCAAGATGAGACATCTTCAGAATCTTCCCAACCTCTTCCAAGAAAACAAATGGCGGACAAAAAACAAGACTGTAACCATTCCCTCCCCTCAATGAACCCAGATGATCATTGATAGACTCTAAGATCTCTTGCGCTTGAGCAAGAGACTCTGGCATCATTTTCCAGTTAGCTACTATCAACTTTTTCATAGTTCATCTTTCTAAATTTTAGCTCTCCTGAGTTGTTCAGCTGATTCATCCGGATCCATTACATTTATCTCGATTCCCGTACCAATTTCAAAACCAGCATCAATTTTCAGATGCGGCACAATTTCAATATGCCAATGATAAAATTCGTGTGTATGCACTCCGAATTCGTTGGTTATGGGGGCAGTGTGAATAAACATGTTGAAAGGAGGACTGCCGAGGACAATTTTTAATTTCTGAATGGCAGTATATAGCACATCGGCAAAAAATTCGTCCATACTATCAGGCATCTCATGAAAGTTAGCATGGCTCTCTTTTGAAAAAATCCTAATTTCATAAGGATACTTAGAAACATAGGGACAAAAAACTATAAAATGCTTATTCTCATAAACAACTCTCGTCCTCTCTTTCTGCTCCCATTCAAGAAGCTCTGAGTAAACCCTTTTTTTATGTTCCTTATAATACTGAAAGGAGCCACTTATGCTCCTAAAAACATCCGGCGGCAAGATCGGAGTAGTAATTATCTGAGAATGGGGGTGATAAATACTTGCTCCAGCAGACCGACCATGGTTGTGAAAAATCATTACATATTTCGTGCATTCTGCCGTTTCCTTCAGTTCGACATATCTCTTTTTATAAACCCTGGTCATATTCACTAGATCTATGGGAAAGAAATCGTAAATACTCTTATCATGATCCCTATAAACTACCACTTCATGATCTCCGATGGCATCAAATGTTTTGAACGGGCCACAAACTTTCTCTGTGGTGCAAAGATTCTGCCTCACAGCCGGAAATTTGTTTTTCATAACTGTAGCAAACCAATTCTGGCTATCGGGATACCTCCAAAGAACACCCTGGCCGTAACCCTCAAGGTCTTCGAAAGGACACTCATTTCTGTCCTTACTAATGTTGTTATCCTCGTATTTTCTGAAACTATGAGTCCGGCCGGTAGCGAACAGAACCCACTCTCCGGAGACTAAATCTTGTCTAAATTCGTTTAACATATTAGTTATATCTTCCAGTTATTAAATTCCATCTTATTGTAACAGTCTCGATCAGAACTTGAAAATATGCCCTTAAACCAACTGTGGAATTTGGATCGTTTTTCCAATCAACTGGAAGTTCTTTTATTTTATGACCAAATTTTCTGGCCAATGCCAGCACCTCGACATCGAAGCCCCATCTGGCAATAGTCAGTTTGGGGAAAATGTCTTTCGCCGCCTCAGCAGTAAAAAGCTTGAAGCCCCTCTGAGTGTCGTGTATTCCTGGCACAGCCATAATTTGGATAAATAGATTACCTAATTTTCCTAAAACTCTCCGCCAGATCGGTTCACTCCCAGGAGCAACCTTATGACCGTGGACGGCTATCGAGCCTATAACCACATTTTGACCCTGGATTATATGCTGAATAAATCTATCGAGGTGATCCATAGATGTAGAATTATCTGCATCGGTAAAAAGACGTAATTCGCCAGTCGCCTGAAGCATTCCTTGCCTTATCACATATCCCTTGCCATGATTCTCTTTGTTGTCCATTAATCTTAATCCACTAATACTAGACTCCATTCCCCTCACCAATTCTGCTGTTTTATCTTGTGAACCGTCATTGATAACTATAATCTCATACTCATAATTCTGCCGTCTCAAATACTCATCGATCGACTTAAGTGTTTCCCCGATTCTCTTTTCTTCATTGTAGGCTGGAATAATTACTGATAGATACATAATTTTGATAGTATAACATTAATTTACTCGAAATAATTATTATTGACAATTTATGGGAATCTGATATAATGTGAAACTGGACTGGCCGGACCGTGGCCCAACCGGCAGAGGCAACCGATTTAAAGTCGGTGAGATGGGGGTTCGAATCCCTCGGGTGGCATTAGTTCCTTGACTTGTGGCGAGGTGAGCCGAGAGTCCGAAAGCATCTGGCTGTAAACCAGACACCCATGTGGTAAACACCGCCAAAAAACGAAATCGGATTTTAGAGCCGAAATGGGGTCGCGCCTGCAGTGTTAGGTGTTCCAATGGAAGATTTGGTAGAATAAAACTTATGATAAAAAATATACCACCCGATGTATATTGGTACAATTTAAAAGACCCGAAACAAAGTAAAAATTTTTTAGGTGAATTAAAAGCAGATATCGTCGTTGTTGGTGGAGGAATGGCCGGTCTTTCCTGTGCGCAAGCATTCTATGAAGCAGGTCGACAAGTGACAATAATCGAAAAAGATTTTTGTGGAGCTGGCGCAAGTGGTAAAACTTCCGGCTTTATCACCCCTGATTCCGAAATAGAACTTGGCTCACTTCTTGATACCTACGGACCTGAAAAAGCTAAACGTATTTGGGAGTTTGTTATATCTGGCGTTAATAGTATTCGAAAAAATATAGAACGCTATCATATCGAGTGTGATTACCAGAAACAAGACTCTTTATTTATAGCAAACAGCGCTTCGGGTTTTAAGCATGTAAAAAAAGAACATGGAGCACGAGTACAATTAGGATACGCCAGCACATTATTTGACAATAATATTATTAAAGGGGTAATCGGATCAGAGAATTACATGGGTGGAGTCAGATACTCGGATACTTTTGGCATCAATTCATTTCTCTATTGCCAAGCAATGAAAAACGTCCTTTGCAAAAACGGTGTCGTAATATACGAACAAAGCACGGTGGAGCGTATTGCGGGACACGAAGTTCACACTGCGGACGGATGTATAACAGCCGATCACATCATTGTCTGCGCAGATAGATTCATACCCGATCTTGGAGGATTAAAGAAGGAAATCTATCACGTACAGACATTTCTCGGCATCACAAAACCATTATCACCTGATCAGGTTCAGAAAATATTCCCGAATGACCCTATGCTGGTTTGGGATACAGATTTAGTTTATAATTATTTTAGATTAACCGGAGATAATCGCTTGCTTATTGGTGGTGGAGATCTTTTCTATACTTATGCACATAATACTACAAAAAATACGGCTCGGTTTGGAAGGCGACTAAAAAAATACATAGAAAGAAAATTTCCTAACATTGATATTGAGATGGAATTTCTTTGGCCAGGGATGCTTGGGGTTAGTAAAGATCTACTCCCAATTATTGGACTAGGTGAAGATAGCGATTGTGTGTTTTATGTCGGAGCCGCAACGGGTTTGCCCTGGGCAGCTGCGCTTGGTGGTTATGCGGCCGATCATCTGTTAAATGGTCGCAATGAATTCGATGAAGACTTTTCGCCTCTGCGTCACTTTGTTATTGGCCCACGTATGCAATCATTATTGAGTACTCCCGTAACATATGCCTTATCACACGGAATAGCAGAGTATTTGTAAAATTAATTAATAATGTATTAAAATATAACCATATGAATAAAAAAGTATTGATTAGTATTGGAGTTCTCGTTATTTTGGCGGTGGCATACTGGCTCCTATCGCCATTTTGGAGAAATGTTGCATTAGATGAAGGATTACCCAGATCTAATGATGCGACAACCATCAAGGACAACTTGTTAGTCATGAATACGGGTACAAAGGAAGATTTTGAAAAGCAAACTAGGGAGATGAAAGATGAGATGATGAAAAAAAACGATGTTATGCCTGCAAGTCAACCGATCGTCGTGAGTCAGGCGGACATGATTGCGAGAGCGCATGATGTCGAAGGAGTTGCCTTGCTGGTGAAGTCTGGCGGTGAAACATACCTGCGTTTTGAAAATCTCAAAACTATCAACGGTCCCGATTTACGGATATACCTCTCATCAGATCTAAGCGCCGATGATATTGTGGATCTCGGGCCGATTCGGGCAACCGAAGGAAATGTAAATTATGCCGTTCCTCCTGGTACTGATCTTGGCAAATACAAAAACGCAATGATATGGTGTCGCGCTTTTGGTGTACTCTTTAGTTACGCCCAGTTTTAGTAGTTTGTAGCCGCCGAATTTCCGAAAACCCCCAGTCCGAAACCCGTCCGCATTCCTCCCCAGACCCCTCCTGCGGGTGGGAAAAGAGTTCGGATTTTGTTCAGGAAACACAGTAACCTTTTCCAGCCGGCGCATAGCCGGCATTTTAATTGACATTTTTTTATTATTGACTATCCTTGCCAAAATGAGTTATCCAATTGCAGAGATAAAAATAAGCTCTAAAGATTATCCGAAACTCCTTGCTCAAATAGACGACCCGCCGAAACAGCTTTATTGTCGAGGGAACATCAAGCTTTTAAATTCGTTTTGCATAGGTGTGGTCGGCACTAGAAAACTAACTGATTATGGCAAAAAAGCTACGGAAAGAATTGTTTCAGAACTAGCTGATCACAATCTAACCATAGTAAGCGGATTAGCTATGGGAATTGATGCGGTTGCCCACAGGAATTCATTAGATAATAATCTTCCGACAATAGCAGTTCTCGGGTCGGGAGTTGATGATAGAAGTATTTATCCAGGAGTGAATTTCCCCTTGGCCAAAGATATAATGAAAAATAAAGGACTGATCGTTTCGGAATATAAGGAAGGCACTCCGGGACTGAGACATCATTTTCCTGCAAGAAACCGTATCATAAGTGGTTTATCTAAGGGTGTCCTGATCATTGAGGCTCCAGAAAAAAGCGGCGCCATGATTACAACAAGATTTGCAACCGAACAAAATCGTGATGTGTTCGCTATACCTGGCAATATTTTCTCACTAAACTCCAGGGGTCCAAACATGCTTATTCAAAAAGGGGCCAAACCTGTTTTTTCAGGTCAAGATATATTGGGTGCTTATTATCAAAATCTTGAACTTAAACTTGAACAAAGTAATACTATATCCACAACACATCCAATTGAAAAAAAGATTCTTGATATACTTGATGATAAAGGTGAATTATCTGGAGATCAAATCATTTCCCTATCCCAACTGGAACCGTCTCAGGCTATTGCTACTTTATCAATGCTCGAATTAAAAAATAAAATTATACTAAAATCCAATAAGTATAAATTAAAGTGAATTTAATTATCGTTGAAAGTCCAACCAAATCAAAAACTATCTCCAAATTCCTTGGTAGTGGTTTTTCCGTACAGGCCTCGGTGGGTCATGTGAGAGATCTGCCTAAAAGCAACAAGGAAGCAATAGATATAAAAGGTGGTTTTATTCCTCATTATGAAATCAGCAAAGATAAAAAAGAAATCCTTGAGGACTTAACGAGGGTCGCCGAAAAAGCTGATGAAATTTATCTAGCAACCGATCCTGATCGTGAAGGGGAAGCTATCGCCTGGCATGTTTCAGAAGTCCTGGGCTTAAAAAAGCCCAAGCGTATTGTTTTCCACGAAATCACTAAAGAAGCGATAAAAGAAGCGCTGGAACATCCACGCCAGATAGATCCGGAACTTGTAAGGGCCCAGGAGGCGCGCCGAGTCCTTGATCGGCTTGTAGGTTACGATCTATCAGGTCTAATCTGGAAAAAGGTTCGCTATGGACTATCCGCCGGACGAGTTCAGTCGCCAGCTCTTCGTATTGTTGTCGAACGCGAACGTGAAATCAACGCTTTCAAAAGTGAAACTTATTATATTATCCGGGCTACTGTTTTTGGAAACAACAAGGAAATTTTTAGTATCACCTGCGGAGAAGAGCTTCGAGATCTAAAAATTGCTGAGAGAATCCTAAAGATGGGCGAAGTCGGCTCATGGTTCGTTAAGGATATTACAGAAAGCGAAGTTAAGCGATCACCCCGACCACCATTTACGACTTCAACCCTTCAACAAACAGCAAGTTCAAGACTAGGTTTTTCACCGGCACGCACCATGAGCATTGCTCAAAAACTTTACGAGCAAGGTTTTATTACCTATATGCGCACAGACAGTGTTAATATTGCTTCTTCTGCCCAGACACAGATTACAATTTTGATCGAAAAAACCTATGGCAAGGAATATGTAACACCTCGGACTTATAAAACTCAGAGTAAAAATGCCCAGGAAGCCCATGAAGCGATCCGCCCAACAAATGCTACTCAGGAAAACGTAGGATACAATGAAGAGCAAAAAAAATTATATCGCCTTATCCGTGAGCGGACAATCGCTTCACAAATGACCGATGCGAAACTTCTACGAGCAAAAATTATCGCCACTATTAAGGAGGGTAACTTTCCTGATTTTTCTATGACCAGTTCACGTGTAATCTTTGATGGCTGGCTTGCCTGCGACACCCAGGCCAGAGGAGAAGACGTAGAATTACCTAAAATTAACAAAGACGAGGCCCTAACCCTCAAGAACATGGCCAGCGAAGAAAAACACACCGAACCGCCACCCCGTTATACAGAAGCCGGACTTGTAAAAGAATTAGAGAAGCGAGGCATTGGAAGACCATCAACCTATGCCTCTATCATAAAAACCCTATATGACCGTAAATATGTCGAAAGTGAGGGACGGGCGCTTAAACCGACTGATACTGGCGAAGTTGTTAGTTCATTTCTTGAAGAAAATTTTATGAATTATATCGGTGATACTTTTACCGCCGAGATGGAAGATAAGCTCGATGATATCGCAGCTGGAAAAAGAGAATACGTTAAAACCCTGCGAGATTTTTATACGCCGTTTCATAAAGACATCAAGGCAAAAGAAAAAATAGACAAGCTAACTAATCTTGGCTCTGCCCCGGAAAAATGGAAATGTCCTAAATGCGGTAAATCAATGACTATTAAGCTAGGACGAGGCGGTAAATTTATGAGTTGCGAGAACTATCCTGAATGCAATGGCTCGCGTCGAATTGACGGCTCAGTAGTTGAGCCAAGTAAACCTATGGGAACAGACGGCAAAACAGGATTACCCATTTTTATCCTCGATGGACGCTTCGGTCATTATGTTCAATTGGGAGAAAAGACAAAGGATAATCCAAAACCGCGAAGAGCAAGCATACCAAAGGATAAAGATATTGGAACCATTACCCCAGAAGATGCTCTAAAATACTTAAGCTTACCTCGCATACTAGGCATTCATCCGGAAACAAGCAAAGAAATTACCGCTAACATAGGGAGGTTCGGACCATATATTGCTCACGATGGAGACTTCCGCTCGCTTAAGAAAGATGACGTTTATAACATCGAACTACCTCGCGCCCTTGAAATATTTAAAGAAGAAAAGAAAAAGAGAGGTTTTCGAAAATTCCCTAAATCCGTCAAAGGTGAATCCGCCTCAAATGAAAAAAATTAAATTAACTACATGAAAAATCAAAATATAAAATGTGAAAAGTGCGGTGGAGACATGGTCGTAAAATCAGGAAGATATGGCAATTTTACCGCTTGCTCCAACTTCCCAACCTGCAAAAATATATTAAAAGAAGGCGGGGCTAAAGCTGAACCGGAAAAAACCGGAGAAAAATGTGATAAATGTGGAGGGGGAGAGATGGTAATCCGCATCGGCAGATTCGGTAAATTTATTGCCTGTAGCCGCTACCCGGAATGTAAGAATACCAAAAAAATAGCGGGCGAATTCAAGCCAACAGAAGACGATAACAAAAAAGATTCCGCACCTTCAGAATCTTAATACCTCTAACTCTAATAATTTGTAGTTCTAAAAACCGGCTGAAAAAGATGGGTTTTCTTTTGACAAACATCTGTAAAAACACATTTAGGACAGTCTGGTTCAGTCATTTCCGGACAATATTTTCGAGCTGACCACAAAAGAAAATCAATCTCACTCATTGGCCTGCCAGAAAGTTCAATAACTTTATTTATCGCCTCAAAGACCCTCGACCTAAGCCCCATCTCCATTTCTTGATCCACCCAAATTCTTTTTACTAGAGCATCGCATTCGCCAGGATTCACATCTACTAATCCGAGCCTCAATGCTACCCTCATCAAATGATAATCTACAATAGGCGGCCACTTTTCTGATAACCCAACTTTCAGAAACTTTTCCGGGCGATTAGAAAGAATCATTGCCAAAAGAAGATTTTTCTTAAGCAGCGGATCTCCGTTATATCCCGCTACTCTTGCTGTTTTCATTAGAAAGATCTCAAGCGGTTTCGAACCCTGGTTCGATTCAAATAAAATATTACGAGGCAATTCTGAATTTTGACTTAGCATGAAATAGATCCCATATAGTAAGACCATCTCGTGACGTAAACTATGATCTTGAAAACCTTTATTTTTAGGCAGCCAGTTGTTAAAGTCGACGGATTTAATTACTGCTAAACTAGCTGGATCAAAAAATCTAACTCCTCTCTCTTTATATATCTGCATCGATAATGTCCATAGGAGATCCGATCCCTTCAACCTTTTACCATCCACTAAACCATACAAAGGTTCGACGTATCCCCTTTCATCACCAATCCAGAAACCGTAGTCATGCAGCGTAACGGCAAAGAAATAATTTAACGCACCTGGATCACCAACGGAAGGAAATTTATCTTCCTCAGTAAAATCCAAAGCCCTCACATCGCCCAAAGGCAACTCTTTAAGTTTTTGAGCAACTTTCTGAACCATTTTATGGTTTACTCTAGCCATTTTTTCTCTTCCCTTGTAAAAGAACTAGAACTTACGCGTTTGGCTAATCTCAAGGCAAAATCGAGGCTTGAGACGAGACGTACTAGAAGTACGGCAAGTCTCAAACGTAGATTTTAACGAAGAAATTAGTCAAACTCTTGCGGCTTGAGCCATGCTAAGCCCTAAAGATTCTGGGCTTCATGGCTCAAGCGCGTAAGTTCTAAGAACATTGAAAATAATCTGGTACAAGGGTACTATACGGATATATATTATGCAAGATTTACTGGAAAAAATACTTAAGAATCAAAACTTCAACGAGACGGATCGAGGCTTAATTCAAAAAGCCTATCTCCGAGCAGAACTTGTTCATCGTGGACAGAGAAGGTTATCCGGCGAAGACTATATTACCCATCCACTTCATGCAGCATACCTCTTATCTGAACTGGGCATGGATTCAACGACCATCGCCGCCTGCCTGCTCCATGACACGCTTGAAGACACCAACCTTGAACCAGAAGATCTTAGAGGAGAATTCGGTCAAGAGATCACCTTTCTCGTGGAGGGCGTAACTAAGCTCGGCAAGATCGAGTACTCACCCGATTCGCCAAACAAAAAAACTGCCCTTGAAAATATAAACTCTTTAAAAAAGATGCTTTTTGCCATGGCTGAAGACATCAGGGTGATATTAATTAAACTTGCCGACCGCTATCACAACATGGAGACTCTCAAATATCAGACCAAGATCGCCCAGAAAAGAATCGCCCTTGAAACACTCGAGATCTACGCTCCGATCGCCGCCAGACTTGGAATAGGCAAATTGAAAGGCCAGCTGGAAGATATGGCCTTCCCCTACGTCTACCCTAATGAATACACCTGGCTAATCAAAAATGTCAAAGAAAAATACACCGATAGAAATCAATACATAGAGAGGACCAAACCAGTCATAAAAAGATACCTCAATGACGCGGGAGTTGAGGTGATCGATTTACACTCCCGAGCCAAGTACTATTACAGTCTCTATCAGAAAATAAAAAAACACGACATGGAGGTAGATGGAGTATTTGATCTCGTAGCAATGCGAGTAATTGTGCCAGATATTAAATCTTGCTATGAAGCCCTCGGAATAATACATAAATACTATAAACCCTTTCCAGGCCTCATTAAGGACTACATTGCCATCCCCAAACCTAACGGTTATCAGTCTCTGCATACCACCATTTTCTGCGAGAAGGGAAGAATAGTCGAAATCCAGATAAGAACTCCCGATATGCATGAACACGCCGAAAACGGTATTGCCGCTCACTGGGCTTACAGCGAAAGCGGTAAGAAGACGCCCATTAAAGCCGATCTGAAAGAAACCCAATGGGTATCACAATTAAAGCAATTTCTTCAGGAAATGAAGCCACGCGAAGGAATCACTAATCTTAAAATAGATTTTTTCAAAAACAGGATCTTTGCCTTCACTCCCAAGGGTGATGTCAAAGACCTGCCTGAAGGCGCTACACCGATAGATTTTGCCTATTCCATCCATAGCGGACTTGGTCACCTTATAAAAGGAGCAAGGGTCAATGGTAAAATTGTTCCCCTAACATACAAGTTGAAAAATGGCGATGTCGTTGAGATTATTAAAGGTAAGCTAGCCAAACCCTCATTCGATTGGTTGAAAATAGTCAAAACTAATGAGGCAAGAAAAAAAATAAGATCTTGGTTCGCCGAGGAAGAAAGAAAAATAGAAGAACAGAAGTCAACAGCTACTGATGACCCGGAGGATAAGACTAAAAAACAAAAAAAGAAAAAAGTTTTCGTTGAAATTACTAAAGGAGGCATACCGGTCATTCAAGATCAGACCGGATTGATGTACAAACTGGCGAAGTGCTGTAATCCTAAAGTCGGAGATGGAATAAAAGGCTACTTGACCTTAAACCAAGGCGTTTCAATCCATACTGCTGATTGTCCAAATCTCAAAAAATCCAATAGCAACGGCAAGCGCCTCATGTCAGCCTCTTGGTCAATGAAAAAATAACCTTTCAAAGAACGATATTGGTTATATTAATCTATGATCCTTTTAGCCACTTTATTGAGTTCCTGAAGAGAAGCGAATTTTATAACGATATGGCCTCCATTATCAACTGAACGAATAACGACGGGGACTTTCAACATTTCTCCAAGATTTTTTTCTAAGGTCTGGAATCTATTTACTTCCTGTGATGTTAATTTTACCTTCTTGGACTTCGACGGTTTTGATAAAGAAGCCATCCGCTCTACTTCTTTTGAAGATAATCTTCCGCCCATAATATGGCCATAAACTTCTCGCTGTCTCTCTTCACTTTCAAAAGCAAGTAGGGCTCTGGCATGGGCCCTCGATAAGATACCGCCCCTCAAGGATTCCTTAATATCTTTAGGGAGGTTAAGAAGTCTTATGGCATTGGCGACTACCTCACGTGATTTTCCAACCTTCTGAGCAACATCCTGCTGAGTAAGCCGAAATTCCTTCATCAATCTGTCGTAAGCCTCGGCTTCTTCAATCGGATTGAGATCTTTTCTTTGCAAATTTTCAACTAAAGCCACCTCAAGTTTCGCACCTTTATCCTCGAAATCATTCCTGACTACCACTGGCACGTGCGGAAGGCCAGCAAGTTGTGATGCTCGAAGCCGCCTTTCTCCAGCAATCAGTTGATAATACACGTCAATCCCCCGGGACGTTTCTTCTTCCATCTTAGAAACAAGGAGGGGTTGGAGTACGCCATACTTCCTTATCGAACGAGACAACTCTTTCAATCCCTCCTGATCGAAATCTTGTCGCGGCTGGTCAGGATTGGGTCTGATTTTGTTTACTTCAACATAAAAGATATTCTCTTTCGGAGATTCCGGATGCATTTGTTTTGATTTGGGAATCAGAGACTCCAATCCCCTGCCTAAGCCAAATACCTTTTTCATTCTAAGTGTTAGTTAATTTTATTACTTCCTCCGCCAACCTTCGATACTCACTCGCTGCTTTAGAATTGGGATGAAACTGTAAAATTGATTTTCCATAGCTTGGCGCTTCGGCTAAATCGATAGTTCTAGATATTATCGCATCAAAAACTCTTCCCGGAAAATTTTTGTTAACCTCATTGACTACATGCCGCGCCAATTGATTCCTCTTATCATACATTGTAAGTAATACCCCCAGGACTTGCAAATCAGGATTTAAATTACCGCGAACCAGGTCAACTGTTTTTAAAAGTTGGCCCAAACCTTCAAGGGCAAAATACTCACATTGCACCGGGATAATTAAATTCTCAGATGCCACCAAAGCATTTACAGTCAAAAGGCCTAGTGATGGTGGACAGTCAATCAGTATATAATCGTAGTTCATTCTCAGTCCGCTTAAAACCTTCTTCAGTCGGAATTCTCTCTCTTCCATTGAAACAAGCTCAACCGTCGCCCCGGCAAGACTCTGAGAAGCCGGTAAAACATCGAATCCAAAGATGCTTGTTTTTTTGAGCATCTGTGAAGGATTCTGATCATTGACAATACAATGGTAAATATTGGGATGATCTTCGGGGATACCAACACCGATACCGGCAGTAGCATTTGCTTGAGGATCCATATCAACCAACAAAACATATTTTCCATGCATAGCTATAAAGGCCGCGAGATTAATCGCTGTGGTAGTTTTGCCGACTCCACCTTTCTGATTCACTACTCCGATTATTCTTGCCATGACAATACTTTAATTCTATACTCAAAAATGTAACTTTACAAATAAGGTTAAGGCCTTGAACAAAAAGCACATTTTACCGGAAGAAATTAGGATGATCCTCAGAAAGATAGCTATAGAAAACAGCGGGGGACATGAAGTCGAAGGCGGATCAATCTTTGAAAGAAATATTGAAGAGGCATTAAAAAAACAAGGGATTGACTCTAGCGCTTTTGGCGAGCAATACCCCAATATAAGCCCGTCATTAAAAAAACTTATAGCTATTTGTTTTCTGTATGACGTCGCCTGCACATCTCTTCATGTAAACATCGAAATGCCTAGATACAAAAGAGGTACCGATGGTTCTCTCCAGCCAATATCAACGACCGAACACCTCGAGAACCTCCATAGGCTGTTCCTGTTGGCAAAGGGGGACAATGATACTTAATATTTAAACACCACAATCGGTGTTTTTAAATTTGAAAAGTAGGATCAAAATGCTAAAATACAGAAGTGAAATGCCTTGCATTGAGTTCATCGAAATGCCGCGGTGATGGAATTGGCAGACATACAGGTTTCAAAAACCTGCGGGCGCAAGCTCATGGGAGTTCGACTCTCCCCCGCGGCACCACGAAGGAAATTGCAAGTTTGAAAGGTTCGCCTCGCTTCGCTCGGCGACTAATTTGTATTGGATTTTGGGGGCAAAAACGAATTGGCGATTCTGCAAAAAATGGTTCGA
>Ga0209541_10001352_pt1 | contig 48943 bp, 40 predicted proteins | sample RifCSPlowO2_01_FD_184027 | JGI IMG/M metagenome (GOLD analysis project Ga0209541, IMG submission 184027) | Groundwater microbial communities from Rifle, Colorado - Rifle CSP2_plank lowO2_0.1 (SPAdes) (version 2) | ecosystem: Environmental > Aquatic > Deep subsurface > Groundwater | place... | reverse complement strand
TGACGCAAAAATTATAAATTGGGTCAAAAAATAATCTGGAGTAGGAAAATTTATCCTTTGTTTCCAGATCCGAGTAGTTGTTTATCATTTCCAAAAACTCTTTTACCGTTCCGTATTGGTAATGAACTTTCAAGTTTTTAAGTATCCCCACTTTTCCTTTCACTATAACTTCTTCGTGAACCCTACCTTCCCATTTTCCGGCATTTTTCTTCCAAAGCCATATATGTCTATCCAACTCCGACTGCCAGCGGGTATGTTTTATCCATTTACCCAAAATTATATTTTCTCGTGGGATCGCATAAGCTACAAATTCATCTGATTTAATTACTTTTTTTATTTCTTGAGCTAAATCTACTGATATTTCTTCATCGGCGTCTAAAGACAAAATCCACTCTCCCCGGGCGAGCTGAAGAGCATAATTTTTTTGATTCGCGTAATCATCAAATTTTCGCGAGTATACTTTTACTCCAAACTTTCTAGCAATCTCTACTGTCTTATCAGTACTTCCACAGTCGACCACAACGATTTCATCCGCCAACTGGCGAATTGAATTAAGGCAACGTGGTAAATCTTTCTCTTCGTTTAAAGTAATAATGGCAACAGTTAGTTTCATTTTCGAAAAATTCTATGACATCCTCCCCGCTCTAAAGAGCGGAGTTTCTCGCCTAAGCGAGGATGACATATCAGGTTCAATTCATCCCCGCCTTGAAGGCGGGGTTTTCTTGAACTCTGTTATAATCTCCACCAGTTTCATCAACTTCAAGTGACCAATTATAGCTTGAGTTTCGATCTAGAGTAATTTTGCGATCGGAGTAGAAAGACAAATGGGGTAAGCGGGAAGCAGCAAAGGCATACGGTTCAATGAGAACTTGTTCATCTTTTAGAACTTTTTGATTAAGTTCTTTACCAATTTGAACTGCGAGTCCGTCGATATTACTAACTTCGAGTGCCTTCATATACCTTGCCCGTTCAAACCAAACTAATGCTATTAAAGCTATTGATGTTAATAACCATAACGTTTTTTTCTCGAAGATCTTGGATAAACCGAATGAAGCAAGAAGTGAAATCGGCAATACCAAGTAGAATATGAAGTATTCGTGAATAAAAGTTGCGTTTAGAAAAACAAGCGGATAACCAGCACAATAAATAAAAGTACCAAAGACAAAACGTTTGACGAACGAAGTTCGACTTTTGAAAACAAAATAGGTTCCAATAAAAGAAGTTACGAGTAAGGAAATTGTAAATAAATTCGAGGACCAAAGTCTGACCCTATTTATAAACTCGAATAAACTAAATTTTGTTTGGGAAGAAGCTCCGCCAAGCGAGGTTCTTTGAATAAGGGAATCAAGAATTCCCCCTCCGAAAAAAGACCCCGTTACCAAGTAAATACTTAAAAAATGAAGTAAAATCAAGGATAAATTTATAATCCAAAGTTTTATAATTTCTTTATGGGAAACTTTGCCAACAAGAATTAGCGTTATTGCTAAAACCAAAAATACACTCGACCAGTTAGTTAACGATGTTAAAACTATCCCAATCAGAATTAAATTCCACCCGGTATTCTTTTTTTTAGTGAACTTTGCAGCGCCAAGAAAAGCAAGAGATGCAAAAAACAAGGCAAGCGGCTCATGAACAGGATTTTTTCCGTAATACCTTATCATTGGAGTCGCAAGAGCAAGTAAAGAGGCGGTAAGTCCGATTTTGTTACTAAATATTGTACGACCAATTAAATATATAATAATAATTAGTCCCGAAGTTGCTAAAACTGGAACTAACCTGGTCGCCCACTCATTAACTCGAAAAAATTTGTAACTAAACGAGATTAGAATTGGCAACATTGGAGGATAATGGGTATATACCCCACCATTCTCTATTTGTGAAAACTTTGTTGTGAAATATCCATACCTAACATAATTCCTGGCAATATTCCCGTACCTAGCCCCATTCCAATCATGAATACCCCAAAATGGCTTATTTAGGTTCTTCCCGACTATAACTAGAGTTAATGCAAATAAAAATATCGAAATCAGGAAATTAATATAGTTTTTCAAAAATTTCTTCATAACTTGATGTAATTGTATCCCAGTCAAATCTTTTTGCTTGAGTTCTTGGTTTATTCAACCAGTCTATTCCCAATGCTTTTTTAAGTGCTGTCGAATACTTACCTACATCTTCGGGATTTACTAAAATTCCCCCATCACCCACAATTTCTTTTCTAATTGGGTCATTATTGGCAACTACTGGTAAATTGGTGGCCATTGCTTCAACTAATACAATCTCAAAAGATTGATGAGATTTGGAGGGCAAAGTAAATACGTCTGCGCATCTATAAACTTCCGCCATTCGAGGGAATGGCAATTTAATTACTTTAAACCTACCACCTAATCTCTTATTTCCTAATATCCTAATATCTTCTCTCAACTCCCCATCCCCCACTATCAATAAACTTGCACCCTTAAGTTTAGCAACTGCTTCAATTACTAAATCAATTCTTTTTGCCTGTTCTAAAGCGCCAACACATAGAACTATCGGTTTTATAAAAGCGGTTTTATATCTTTTACCATCGGGTTTAAATTTTTTCAAATCCGCCCCGTTCGGGATATATTCCACTTTTACAAACGGGTTAACTTTTTTAGCCCAGTTTTTAGCATGGGTAGATAGCGCCACAAAATAATCCGGAAAGCACCAAAGGTTATTTCTATCATCCCAGCCCATTCCGGATTGCCCCGAAATAACCATCTTACCTCTATATAGCCAGGTTATAATCCTAACTAACGCCGGTTGCCATCCACCGTTTATTGGAATAATTACGTCATATTTTTCTTTCCAAATCTTTACTAAATATTTAAAGGTAAACCAAAATGTATAAATACCATGCGGGTCAATAAAAAACCTCCAGAGAAAAGGCCATCTAATCGGCATTTTCTTGTTACCAATAATTACATCGACACTGTTATTCCTCGAAAGCTTGGTAGACAGTTCTTTGACAAACGTCTCGGCTCCACGATCATTTGTGTATCCGTTTAAAAACAATATCTTCATTAAGATCATTTTAATCTTTTCTTTACCCTTTGACTAAACATATTTTTTGTATTATGAATTAGTCTAGATGTGTGGAATTACCGGTAAGGTAACCTTCGATGGCAGGATAATTAGTCCTTCTGAATTAGAATTAATGTCGGAAAAAATCTGGTACCGAGGTCCTGACGACAAAGGAATATATATAAATAGATATAAAAACCTAGGCCTCGTCAGCCGCAGGCTTGCGATTATTGACTTATCCAAAAAAGGCCACCAACCAATGGCCTACAAAGATAGATATGTAATAACCTTTAACGGAGAAGTTTATAACTTTCAGTCAGAAAGAAGTAAGCTTAAAAGACTTGGATACAAATTCACCTCCGATACGGATACCGAAGTCATTTTAGCCCTTTATGACAGATACAAAACAAAATGTTTGGAATTCTTGCGAGGAATGTTCGCGTTCGCTATTTACGATAGCTTTGAGGAAACATTGTTCCTTGCCAGGGACAGACTTGGAAAAAAACCGTTGAAATATTTCTTTAATGACCAGGTTTTTATCTTTGCGTCAGAACTCAAGGCAATACTAACTCAAAAAGAAATTCATAAAGTTCCAGATCTTGCGGCAATCAACTACTATTTAACCTTTGGGTATACCCCTTCTCCTTGGACAGGTTTTGTCGATATCAGAAAGCTCGAACCGGGTTGTTATCTTACCCTCGACATCAGAAACAAAAAACTCACCAGAAAAAAATATTGGGAACCGGACTTTAACCAAAAACTAAAATTATCGGAAAGTGATTGGTGTGAAAAGATCTTGGAAGTATTAGAAGAGTCGACAAAACTAAGAATGATTTCGGACGTACCAATTGGGGCTTTTCTTTCCGGAGGTGTTGACTCAAGTTTAGTAGTTGCTATGATGGCAAGGCTTTCCTCAAAGAGGATAAAAACCTTTACAATTGGATTTGAAGATCAAAACTATGACGAGAGAAAGTATGCCGAAAATATAGCCAGGCTTTATAAAACAGACCACACTGTATTTGTAGCAAAACCTGAGTCTGTAGAAATCTTGCCTGACCTTGTTTATCAATACGAAGAACCATATGCAGACTCAAGTGCCGTAATAACTTATATGGTAAGCAAAATGGCCAAAAAGTATGTAACTGTTGTCTTAAACGGAGACGGTGGAGACGAAAACTTTGCAGGTTACCCAAGATATGGAAGATTTAAAAGAGATGTCTTTTTAAACAAGTACGAAAAACTGACAAGACCGGTAGTTTTACCTGTTTCTTATCTTCTGGCAGGTTCAAAAGACACCAATATTATAAAAAGAGCAAACAAATTCTTAGAAAAATCAAAAACTTCTCTTGCCTATAGATTTCTTACATACAACTACTTCTTTAGTCCTGAGATTAAAAATAAACTTTACGCGGATAATTTTAAATACCTGCCTCAAAAATATTCATCGTATGAACTTCTCAGCGAAAAATTCGACCAAGCCAAAACTAAAGATCTCAACGATAAGGCTTTATATTTCGAACTCACAAACTGGTTCCCTGAAGATTTGCTTGCTAAAGTAGATATCGCCTCAATGGCTGTGTCACTTGAGACAAGATCACCTTTCACCGACCATAAAATGGTAGAGCTTGCTTGCCAAATCCCCTTTAAACTAAAAGTCAAAGGTTGGTATGAATATAAATACATCCTTAAAAAGGCGGCAGAAAAATTAGTGCCGAAAGAAAATATCTACAGAAGAAAATACGGTTTTACAATTCCATTGTCAAATTGGTTTACTGGCAGTTTAAACGGATATGCCAAAAGCATACTTCTTTGCAAAAGCTCTAAAACGAAGAAGTATTTCAACCAGGATTTTATAAAAAGCTTACTTTCTCGGCATAGCGAAAAAAACGACTTTGGTCCTCAGTTATGGGCTCTCCTAACTCTTGAACTATGGTTTCAAAAATATTTTTAAATTTTCTCGGCGATTACCAAAATTTGGGGACCCCACCAAATAAACGGTTTGATCCCTAATTGCCCAAGTATTTTGAAAACTAACTGTTTTGGAGAAAAATCATCTATTGACCAAAGAGAACTCGATTTAACTATCTTCATACCTTTAAACTTTAAGTAGGAAGTCAGAGAAAAAAGATAAGGTTCAACCACTGTGTCCGAGTCGATAAAGTATTTTCCTTTGTAAGGACCGACTTTGGTCCAGTTTAACTTATTTACTTCAACTTTTGGGAAAATTCCTTTTAGTAATTTCAGAAATTTATTCTCTTTTGATATCGGTGAATGCCTATTTGGTGATCCGTAATTGGGAGCACCAATAATTAATATCCCACCTTTTGCCAGAATCCTTATAGCTTCATCCAGAACTTTTTGGGGATCAATTAGATGCTCTATCACAAACATGGAATAGATTAAATCAAAATAATTATCAGTAAATGGCAAATTTTTGATATCTGCTTTCAAAAATTTTATTTGAGAATTCTTTTTCTTTGCGATCTTGACTGCAAAACTACTTAAATCAACTCCGTATTTCTCAGCAGACGTTTTAAGCTGCAAAAGTCTGGTTCCCTCACCACAGCCAAGATCAAGAACACGTCTGGCAAATTTCGTGTATTTCACAATTTCCTGTTGTGCCGGGTGGGTTTCATCCTTACTTGCCATACCAGCAATTTCGTAATATCTCTTTTTGTTCATCACAAAACTTTTCTTTTGATATATTTTAACGGGGTTTCTAAATAAGACTTCATTAAGCCAAAACCGCTGAGTTTAATCCAAGGAGAAGGAACACTCAAAGGTTTTGGCTTGAAAAAGACTTCAGGGTAGTAAAAATCAAGCGGAAACGAAATACCCAATTCATATTTTATCTTAGCACTCCTCTTCATAACATTTTTATCTAAATTTCTGCTGCTGCTTCGCGTCAGGTGTGTCATATGTAAATAAGAAACAGGTAAAAGCCATACCCTGCCATTCCTGTCCTGGATCGGTACACCTTTCTCATCAAAATAACCTTGTCTACCGTGTTCTCCCTCGGCGTGAAGTCCTGGAATCTTTGTAGAAAAAGCTCTCAAATTAAAATGCCCCTTCTTCCGTAAAAATTCATATCTTGCCCCCTCGTCACCCTGAAAATGATAAATATCCCCTACGCAATTTACAGTCTTAACCACTATCGATTCCCACCTAGTATCTTTATAACTTAGTAACTTAGTTAACTTTCTAATCGAATCCTCCCACCAAATTTCATCACCGTCCAATGTAAGCACCCAGTCGGATTTTGTCTCCTCGAGCATTTTTTGACGCAACTGCGGAAACTCGAATTTATTTATTTCTCCACACTGTCTAAAGATAACCTTATTAGCTTTTATTTTTTGAATTTCTTTGACAATTCTCAAAGTTTTATCGTTACTTCCGGTATCCCAAATCAAAATCTTGTCGACCCAATCAATAACACTCATTACAGCAAACCATATATATCTTTCTTCATTTTTCACCAAAGCATGCGCCCAAATTTTTTTCATTTAAGTTGTCCCCTCTTTCTTAAGTCTTCTCGCAAGCCAAAGGGTAGGAACGATGAAGTTAAACGCATTAGAAATAAAAACAGACATGGCAGCACCCACTGCTCCAAATAGTGAAATCATATAATATCCAACGACAGCCACTATCAAAATATTTGCCAAAGATAGCCAGAAAAAAAGTTTCGGATAGGAAAAATAGTAAAAAATAGCGCTATGAATCGGTACAGAAACTAGAAAGAATAAAAGCCCCAGAAAAAGTACTATAAACATAGGTATAGCCGCTGAATAAGCTTTCCCGTATAAGACAGGAATCAAAAAGACAGAAATGGGAATCGATATAATAGCCAAAACTGCAAGAACAATCACTAAAGAAAAAGTTTTTTTAAGATATGATTTCAACTCTATTATTGATCCCATCGATGCCATTTTAGGTGATATTACAGTTCCTAATGCGCCAACTATTTGAGGAATAATAGCAGCTAGCTGGGAAGCAGCCGCATAAAAACCAAGCTCAGTAGCTGAAATAAGCCTGGCCGAGATAAAAGTATCAAGCCTCGATGATATGGCGGCCACAAAAGTAAAAAGAGCAACCCATTTATTAAAATGGAAAAACTCTTTGAAAACAGCCTTCTCGTTATCAACTTTGAGAAAATTCTTCGGTAAATATGCTAAACCTACAATAAAACCTAAGATGGGAGTTGTAATATATACCGCGAGAACTCCTTCGACTCTAAACACTCCTAAAATCAAGAGTCCGCCTACCAAAATTAGTCTTAGAGCATTTGTTGCAATCTGAAACAGACTCCAAAGCCAAAATTTTTGTAACCCCTGAAGAGTTCGAACCAAAAACGAAAATAAAAGTGATGACCCTACGCCTACAAATGCCAATCGTATCGGGGTAACTAAAGAGTGTTTTACAAAAATACCATCCGCAATAAGCGGAGACAACAACCATCCAATGATTAGTACTGTAACCCAAACTACGAGTTTAATCTCAAGCCCTAGTTTCAAAAACCTTCTAGCTTTATCGAGATCTACCGAGATATATTTACCAACAAATCGAACCAGACCTGTATCCGTTCCGAGATCGGAAATATCAGATACCAATGTAAGGACTGTTATTGCTACAATCATAAGCCCAAAGCCGGCCGGACCCAGATACCTTGCAGAAAAAATATAAAAAATGGCACCCAGTGCCCCGTTCACTATAGTTCCAAAAGTGGTTATTAAGGTCTGTCTAAAGGTGGCTGTTTCAAAAATTCCCCTTATCAGTCTCCTCATTAGACAAATTATAGCAGGTAGGGTTTCTGTAGTTATCTTTTCTATTCTTCTTTCTTTTCGCACAAAAATAAGAATTGATAAGCAAAAATAGATGGAAATATTTTTGACAACATTAGACTCAACTTATATATAGATGATTCTTGAGAAAATTTACTGTAAACCAAATACGTTGGTGGCGGTGTTTTTTTCAACTCACGAATCTTATAACCGCTGTTTTCGATCAAAGCTTTAATTTGGCTTAATGAATAAAAATTAATGTGAGTCTTATCGAGCGGGCCCTTATACATCTTAAACTTAGGTAATAACTTACTTGCTAAAAAAGCCGGTAAATAATGGAAATTGGGAACAGAGATTATAAGCTTGAAATTGTAGTTGGTTAACTTATTTAAACTCAGTAACAATCGTGAAGGTTTTTGTAAATGTTCCAAAACGTCCGCTATAACAATTGCGTCAAATTTGTCAGCCATAAGAATATCCCGAAGGTTATTTTTATTGAGATCTATCCAGTATAGTTTGCCATATCTTTCAAGGTATTGTGAATTTTTCAAATTCAAATTTTTTTCAATTCCGGTTAAATTTCCTTGCCACTTCTTTCCCAAAGCGACAGAAAGCATTCCATTTGCACAACCGATGTCCAGAACATTATGACAATTTTCCTTTTGCAACCAACGGACAACCTGCATATGAGAGGATTGTTTATCTCCCTTAAACTGATATTTTCCAAATATATTAAAGTCAAAATCATAAAGGGGTTTCTTAATTATTCCTAGTCCATTTAGTCTAAACTCGATAACGGACTTCAAACATTGAAACCCGTATTTGAAAACGTTTACGTAACTCCTACTTCCAGGTCCATAATATGTTGGTATGGGCACTTCCACAATTCTATACCCTGCTTTGAGAAGTAAAATCAGTATTTGAGTATCAAAATGAAAACCGTTTGAACAAGCATCAAACGGAATGTTCTTAAAAGCATTCATGTTAAACGCTCTGTAGCCTGAATGAAATTCAGAAAAATTAGTCCCGAGTATCAAGTTTTCAAAAAAAGTAATAATCTTGTTGCCAAAAAATTTGTATAAAGGCATTCCCCCTTTCAACGGATTACCTAGCATTCTTGATCCCATTACAACACCTATGTCATTCCAGTTATCAGAATTGAAAGGTTCAAGAAGTTGAGACATTCTTTCGGGTGCATATTGTGCATCACCATGAAGCATTACAACAACGTCATAGTTTTTCTTGATTGCATATCTGTAGCCCTTTTTTTGGTTACCTCCATATCCTAAATTTTTCGGATTTTTATAAAGATTAAATTTTTTTATTTTATGAGAAGTTTTATAGCCCAGACCGGCATAGTAAGTATTGTCATCCGAGCAGTCGTCAAAACAATAAATTTCCTTAGCCTGTATTTTAGTTTGTCTGGGTATTCTCTTGTATGCAGAAATTAAAGTTTGAGCAGCATTGTATGCGATTATAAAAATTGCAATATTAGGTTTTATTCTTTTTCGCATTTCGGGCTGATTTTAACACAATTAAGACTAAACTCAGAACGGTAATCGCCAAACCCGGAAGAACATATTTTTGAGCCGAGAAGATGATGCTATAAGTGCCATCATTATTAACAGGAAAACCGTTAAGAAAACTGTAAACTTCAACTCCGCTTTTGCCGTTCATTTGCCACAAAGAATCATAATTCATTGAAAAAACGAGTGTTGAAGGTATTTTCAAGTTTTTAACAGTTACCCTATATTCTGTAGGTGTTATTTCCTGATAGGAAACATCTGGTTTTTGTAATAAACCAACTTCGTCTAAACTGTTTATTTTATTTTTTTGCAGCAACTCCTCAGCTTTGTTTTTATATTCATTTAGTCTTTCTTGAGAAACTACTACAAAAGCATTTACAACGTTAATGCTTCCCCGAGTTCTTACTGTCAATTGACTGCTCGTGTCCTTTAATTTGCCAACTTCAAACCATTGGAAGTTTGCTTTGTCATATTCAAACGGTTTGTTATCCAAAGTGAGAGTTACTTTTTTGGAGTTGTCTTCTTTAGTGGTAATCGACCCGATCACATTAGCTCCTTGTAAAAATTCGAGTTTACCGCCTCTGGAACTGGTCATAACCCTAGCAAGTAAAATATCGCTTTCTTTTAACTTGTTATTTTTGATTCGTAAATCATTACTTCCTTCCGAGACAGCCCATCCACCCCCAAAATCAAAATCCTGATTATCAATGCCGTATTTCTGCTGTAAAAATCCCCTCCAGGAAACAAGATCAGAAGTTTCTCTTTTCCACCAAGAATTTTGTTTTGAGGGAGAAAAATTTAAATATTTTGCCGGAAAAATAGAATTATTTCCGTCAACAAATGTAGCGGCTAAATCCAGATTGTTTTTATCATATAAATATATTTTCGATTCTGGAAAATTTTGAATTATATTCCCTCCCCCGGGCTTTTCTTCTAGAAAAATTAGTGCATTTTGAGAAAGATTTAAATTTCCAGAAGAGAAATAATCCTTGTAAATCCTGTCAGAACCCACAACAAAGGTAGTATTGTTTGCAACAAAGAATTTATCCTGATGATTTTTTGTTTCAAAAAGAGGAACTTGTCCGTCCTTTAACAGAGTATTAATCCAGGAAAAGTTACTTATTTTACTTTTGAGCCAATAATAATAATCGATATTGTCCTGCTTTAGATTTTCGCGTCGTGTATCAGGATACGGATAGGACAAATATTTAATACCAGCAATATCAAATAGTTGTCCCATATACGGTTGTCTCAAATAATTAAAAAGTTCGTAAGTCCCTATAACTGAAGAAGTAAAAGGTCTTTTTTCAAGCAGTCCAAATGCCTCAGTAGCAGGGTGTAACGATGCATAATAGCCCAACGGGTTTTTTGTCGGAATCCAAAAAGACCTAGAAAATGTTTTATCTTCCTGAAAAATCTTTGCTATGCCAATGTATTCATTCTCAAAAACAGGCTTTGAAAAAAGACCAGTCATTTTGCCTGTATAAGCAGGGTGAATAATCAAAAACAAATAAAGTAAAATAATCAGCGGAACTTTTTTTGCCTTTTTTGAAATTTCATTAATGGATATTCCAATTAGAATACTGAAAGATAGCGCAACAAAAAAATAAAACTTTGACGGATCTCTAAAAAGAGAAAACCCTGGAACGTTGGAAAAAAGCCAACTATAAACATTACCCAGTGGAAGATTTATACCCTTAGATAGAAAAATTGCAAATATCACAATTACCAGCCAAAAACTTACAGTTCTGTCTCTTTTTCTCAGAACTGGAGCTAAAAATACCAAAATTGGAATAAAAACAAATTCCCACTTAAGTTGGGTAATATTTCCAAACAGATTTTTAAACCAATTTGGTGCAAGTAAAAGCATAGAATGACCTATGTTGGAAAAACTTAAAAATGTAAGCTGTGATTGTCTATCGTATGTTAGTGGAAGAGCTGGGGCTCTCACCAAAATACTTGGCAAGATCCAGTATGCATGAAATCCTATTATCGCTGTAGATGCTATCAATACCAAAATTGCATAATTCTTAATTTTTTTTGGCAGCGATTGATAAGAAAAAAAGACATCGAAAACGAAGCCAAAACCAATAAGAAGAGCCACGAAGTAAACAATCCTAAAATCAAATATTGAAAGCAGGAGTAGACTCAAACTAAACTTTACTCTTTCCTGAAATTTTCCTTCAAAAACAGATCTTCTATAATAAAATATTACGAGAGGTAAAACTGTATAAGCTAGAGCTAAGTTGATCTGACCACCATCAATGAGAAGAAGAACATAGGAGTTAGTCAAATAAAAAATGGTTCCGATAATCTTTCCCCACCCCAAGATTTTATAATAATCCAGCAACTTACTAATACCAAAAATTCCCAAACCCAGAAAAGGCAAAATTCCAAAAAACCGAAAAAGAGAAGAATAATTAAGACCCATCATGGCAAACATCCCGTAAACAAAATTAGTCGGCCAAGACCAGAGAGTAGAAACAGAATACTCCCCTAACCCTTCCGAAGTTACTACTTCTCTCCAGGTGAATGGCCTCTCAAAAAGACTTTGAGAAAGTTCTTTAAAAAAATAGTGATAGTCGTTTGCAACTCTTGGTCCCGGCAATAAAAAAGTCCAAAATACTCCAATTAAAAAAATTAAAATCACGAGAAGGCTATTTTTCATTTTTTAGTAAATTCCCAATATAAAATAAACATCCGAACAGAAAAAACCAAAATGCGTATTGCAATAAAACCAAACCAGCATTGTAATGTTTTAAAATCAAGGAAATTCCACAAATTATGATCAATGTAATACCAATTAAAAATGATATTTTGCTTAATAGTTCGACCATTCCAAATATTCTATCACGTAACAGATATACGAAGCTCTAATATTTATCTTTGAGATTTATGTTTCTGAAAAACAAATTGTAAGCAACCAATTGTGAAAAATATAAATGCATATTCAGATATGAATTGTGAAACAGCATTAAAATTTAAAATTAAAGCCAAAACTGACAGTAATAACAAGCCTATAAAAATTTTAAGTGTAAATCTATACGATAATGATAATTTTTTTACCAGAAATAGCCATAGAAAAAATATCAGGATATCAACCGCACTGGGGATGAACGGCAAAACCCTTGCAAAAATCTCTTCAAACCTTCCGATTATGATATTTATAAAAAGCATAATAAATTAAAATACCCGAAAAGAAAAATGTTACGGATATGATCGAAAGCTTTTTACCAATAGTGAAGCCTCTTTCGGGAAAATATTCCAAAAAAAGATCATAGCTTCCGGTTTTGTTAATATACCAGGCATTCGCGTAACCGTTAACTATTAAATGGGATTCGTTCGACAAAGAACTACCCGGAACGGTCTCAGTTACTTTGTCAATAAATCTTTCCGGCTGCGGGTTGAGAAAATACGTTCTCCATTGAGGATCAAAAGATGTAGACAGCGTTAAAAAGAACGGAGATTTTGCATCCTTTATATTTACTTTATAAAGTGATGGATTTATCTGATCAAATGATATTTCAGGTGGAGCTCCTTTATATTCAAATTTGGCTGTACTTTTTAAAATAATGGGATTGGTAAATACTCTCTCAAGTTTTAAGCTACGAACTCTTACGGTCGAGTCTTTGAGAAAACGTTTACTAAACTCATTGTCAGAACAATAAGGTCTGTCAATTCTCGAAGCAGCTGATTTACAATCACCATAAGGAAGAATTTTAAAAGATATATTCCACTCTTTAGTTGACGGAGTCAATATAATTCCACTTTGGTATGTTTTCCATCCGAAATCATAATCATTTCTTGCTAGCACTGTTTCTATCCTTGGAACTTTCTTTCCATCTTTATTTACCGGATCAGAGTCTTGATTTACTGACACAATAGGACCATTACCTTTTTCAATAAAATATTCGAATGAAAGCTTATAAGTTGAATAGATATCCAGATTTATTACAGGAAATGTTTTTATATAATCTTCTCGATTTTGAGAAGAAAATATCATTTCTCCTGTTTCTGGCACCGAAATCAAATTGAGAAAAACGGGATTAAATACGCTTATTTCATGAATACCTTGCTTGAGATGAAAATTCCCTAAATTTAACATCTGGCTTATTTGAACATTATTTGAAGTCTTAACAGTTTGTTCTTTATCGTCTATCTGAACTTTTATTGTCTCAATACTTTGGTAATATTCGTCCCACCTAACATTCGGTAAAATAACATCATAATTGCCGTCAAGAGGTACACTAAATCTATAAATTGCGGTATTTTCGGTAATATAAATAGATTTAAAATACATATCTTCCAAGATTTTATTTATTTCAGATATTGATTGCTTCACTTCATTTACTATCGCATTGTCCTCGCCCAACAAGTCCTGAAAAGCCTTTCTTTGGTTGATAAGGTTAACAGCTATTTGCCTGTCAAAAAAATTAGAGGATCGAATATCTTTCTGTAACGCGCTGAGAGAATTATTGTATTCATTAAGAGCTTCCTTCCTTCCCAAATGGTCCTGTCTGATTTCCGACAATCTCTTACCTAAAAGAAATGAATTATTTAAAATTCTTTCACCTGAAGTAAGAAAAAAAGTCTGGGCATTCTCCTTCAAACGAACTAACTTGTAAAATTTGCTCTCTCTATTAAACCTTGTAAACGGTAAATTTAGAGGTTCTTTAGAAAAATCCAAGTTAATTTTTTCTACAAATGTCCCTTGAATGACAAGTCCATTAGCATAAGAAAAAAAAGGTGTTTGTTGTGAAACCTCTGGAGAAAAAACCACCAAACCTTTATTTTCAACTCCTGAAGACGGAATAAGCTCGTAATCTTTTTTCTGTGTATTCGTCACAAAAGTTAAGGAAGTATCTGCAAATATGCGTTTGTTATAATCCTCTGGTTTAATTTCGTAAAAAGTAAGCTTACCGAAGTGAGCAATTTTAGAAAAGTGATCTTTTAAATCAGTTTTGACGACATTATCCAAAGCTTCGGAAGATTGAGTTTCTCTGGCTAAATTATTTATATCATCTCTCACCATTATGTATTTAATGTTGAATATCTGGGCTAAAGACAGGAAATTTTTCGGGTAGTAATAAAGTATTCTGTTTATTCCTTCGGCTATTCCTTCAAGGAAATTCTGGCCTGTTGAAAAAGATATAAAAGATTGATCAAAAATATTGTTAGAGAGTTCAGTACCTGAATATCCATAATCCCATTTGTATGTCATACCTTCACCATCAAGAGGAAGTGCAAGAACACGGAATAATCCCGACTGTTTATTCAACCATTGGCGCGCATCTTTATAATAGTCTGGCACTTTGACATATTGACCTATTTTAAGATCATCGGAGGGAATTCCTCCTCCTGTAAAAACATAACCATTAACAATCGGAAACATATAAACTGGAAAAAATACAATAAAAAGGACAACTGCAATTGTTAATCGTGAACGCTTAAATTTTAAAGAAAGAGTATTGATTAATTTTTCAGTCCCAAAACCCACAGGAATTGCCATTGCGAATGGCAACAATAATCCGATTTTTTCGAAAGGATTTCTAAAAACCTGAGCAAATGTTACAAATTTAATAATCAAGAGTGAAACACCACCGAAGGGACGCAAAGAACCTTTCATCAAAAACATTGTAATAAACGATAAGATAACTAAATACCTAAATAAGACTCCCCTTTTTCTACTAAAAAGTCCGAGCGTAAAAGCTATAACCGGATACAAACTGAGAAAGACAAAAAACCAAGTACCATAGATCCATCCCCAAGACGAACCATTCGTATCATAAAAATGTGCAGGGACCATCCGAACAACACTTAATATTGATTCTAATCCTCTGCTTATAGCCTTAAATGTTTCCACATTCCCGGACGGATTAAAAAAATTAAGGGAGCCGTATTGGCCGGATGCAAGGAATAAAGATGATAAAAACGGAACAAGCCACCAAATATTCACTAGAAAGAAAATAAAAAAATAAAATGCCAAGTATAATATCGGAAACGGGTCAAACCTTTTTCTGAAAGCAAATAAAACAAAATAAAAAAGACTTAAAAGCCCAAAAACAGCAAAGGACAGTTCCATAAAAGCCGGTCCCACGAAAATAAATCCGAATATTAGTCCTACAATGTTAAGAACAATTAAATTTGAGAGTCTTCTAGCCTTCAGACCTGAATAATAAATGAGGAATGCCAAAGGAATAAAACCGTAAAAAAAAATCATCGGATATTGAAATCTATGTAGCACTGAGACATGAACTATTGGATTAAAAATATAAAATAATGCAGAACCCATCCTGGTTAACACCGTATTACCTGAAAATTTTCCTGCGAGTTTGTGAACAGATAATGTACCGACAACGAAAATGAACCAGTACATTAAAGCCTGCAGTAAATAGGAGGGAATACCGATATTCTGCAATATGGAAACAACATAATAGAACGGCCAGGCGGAATATCCAACAGAACCCCCATTTCCAAATGGTGTATCCGACCATGCATGATTAATAATTTGAAGAAGTTTCTGTGAATTATAAAAAGGTAAACCGGATTCACCTGAACCCAATATTAAACCTTTATGAAACCAGAATATTATAAGAATACTGATAATAACTAGAATAACAATTCTTTCTTTAACGATATTATTAATATTTGATAATCTCATATTATTTACTATATGATATTATTTTCTTGCTTGAAGCTTCTTTTGAGAGTAAAATCGGGGCAATTTTTTCTTTAGCATTTTTTAAATAGTGATAATAATCAAAAAGCGAACCTTTAAAGAATATTTTTTGTGATAAATATTCGTCTGTTACCTTTCTAACGTTAACTTGAATATCTCTTCTTTTTTTGATAATTTGATTGTAATTCTTTACCGCCCAAAAAATAGCTTTAATCCATCCATTTATTGCATCACTATTACCTCTAATAAGAAGGTAAATTGCCCTGAGAGTATAAATAGTTATTAATTGTGGTAAGTATTTTATTAAAGACTTCAAACTATAATTCTGAATAAAACAACTTACCATCTTTCCATTGAAATATTCCCACTTTGCAGTCTGTCTTCCTTCTTTTAAACTCCAATGATAAACTTTAACACTTGGAACTGTTATAACTTTAAACCCTCCAAGCCAAATCCTCCAATTCATATCAAGATCATAAATTAGAGCTTCATAATTTTCATTAAAAGTTCCAGCCTGTAAAAAAACCTCTCTTTTAACTATTATTCCCTCCATTCCGTTAAAACTTTCCACGGGTTTAGAAAACTGAGAACTACTTTTTGCGCCATATTGATCTGACACTATCCATCCCGTCTGCGGCATTAACGTCATCTTATAAACTTGAATCCGGTCATGTTTATGGAAATCATAAATAATCGGATTGACAGCTCCAACATTCTTACTGGCTTTAGCAAAATATCTAACGGCAGCCGTTAAATAATTTTTATCAAGAGCCATATCGCAATTCACAATAGCTATAAAATCTCCTTTAGCGTTTTTAATTCCTATATTTAGCGATTGCGGAGCTCCCAATCGAACTTCGTTCACGATTATTTTCCAATTGGTGTTACCTTTTAGTATCTTTTTTGCAATCTCTGGTGCATTATCCGACGGATCAAAAACCATTATTACTTCATAGTTTGGGTAGTTAATTTTTCTGATATTTTCAATTAACGCCTTAATAAAAAATTCAGACCTGAATGCTGGGACTATAATACTAACAAGTGGATCTTTAATCATTTTACATTTTTAAGATACCATGCAATCGTCATTTTCAATCCCTTATTAAAGTTTGTTTTTGCCTTAAATCCAAATTCTCTTTCGGCGCGAGTAACATCCAGCATTCTTCTTGGCTGACCATCGGGCTTTCGGCGATCGAAGACTATGTCTCCTTTAAAACCTACAATCTTGCCTATCATCTCTGCTAACACTCTTATTGATATCTCAAAACCCGCACCAACATTAATCGGTTCGGGTTTATTATAACGCTTAGTAGCCAATAAAATAGCTTCTGCAGCGTCTTCAACATATAAAAACTCTCTAGTTGGATATCCACTCCCCCAAACAACAACCTGCTTTTTGTTATTACTTAATGCGGAAACAAACTTTCTAATGAGAGCAGGTATAACATGAGATGATTTGGGATCGAAATTGTCACCAGGACCGTACATATTCACCGGGAGCAGATATATTGAATTAAAACCGTATTGATCTCTGTAGGCTTGCGATTGAACTAGAAGCATTTTTTTCGCCAAACCATAAGGTGCATTAGTTTCTTCGGGATATCCATCCCATAAGTTTTCCTCTTTAAAAGGTACAGGAGTGAGCTTTGGATATGCGCAGACAGTGCCTATGGCCACGAATTTTTCTATACCGGCTTTTCTTGCCTCTTCAATTAATTGAACTCCCATAAGAATATTGTCATAAAAAAGAGTTCCGGGGTTATCCCTGTTATAACCTATTCCGCCAACATTAGCCGCAAGATGTATAACTATATCTTTCCCCTTAACGACATCTTGACATGTTTCTAGCTTTCTGAGGTCGTTAACTTCAGATCTTGGTATAAAGATGTTAGATGGCGGAATACCATCCTTTTTTAGAATTGCAACGAGATGCTGTCCTAAGAAACCAGCTCCACCTGTTACCAGAATTTTCTTATTTATTAAATCCATTTAACTAATCCTAGACTTTATACCTGCTTGTTTAAGATCCGAATTTAGCATTATTTTCACCAATTCTTTGAATTTAATTTTAGGTTCCCATCTCAAAACATTTTTTGCCTTGGAATAGTCTCCCATTAAAACATTCACTTCCGTCGGACGGAAATATCGCGGGTCAATTTTAACATAACGTTTCCAATTCAATCCAACCAAATTGAAACTTAGTTCCACAAATTCACGGACAGAGTGAGTTTCTCCAGTCGAAATCACAAAATCATCAGGCTTTTTCTGTTGAAGCATCATCCACATAGCTTTTACATACTCCGGAGCAAAACCCCAGTCTCTTTTTGCATCTAAATTTCCGAGAAAAAGTTTATCTTGACGACCTAACAAAATATTTGCTATAGCTTTAGTAACCTTTCTTGTTAAGAAAGTTTCACCCCTTCTCGGAGACTCGTGGTTGAACATTATGCCATTGCAAGCAAAAATACCGTAAGCTTCACGATAATTTACAGTAACATAATGGGCCATTGTTTTAGCAATGGCATACGGGCTTCTAGGACGAAATGGTGTGTTCTCATTTTGGGGAGGTGGAGAACTACCAAAAATCTCGCTGCTTGATGCTTGATAAAACCGTGAGTTTAGTTTAAGGTCCCTTATTGCTTCAAGTAAGCGTAAAGTACCCATCCCAACCGTGTTAAATGTATACTCCGGTAGGTCAAAACTTACTCTGACATGACTCTGTGCTGCCAAGTTATAGATTTCTTTGGGTTTAATAACCTCCAAAAGTTTATAAACAGTATTTGAATCCGTAACATCACCGTAATGTAAATGCAATCGGGAGGTTTCGTCGTGAGGATCATGATACAAGTGGTCTATTCTGGCTGTGTTAAAACTACTCGACCTTCTAATCATACCATGTACCTCATATTTCTTACGAAGTAATAACTCAACTAAATATGACCCATCTTGCCCGGTAATACCTGTTATAAATGCAACTTTTTTTGACATTGCCTGGATAAATAAATATGATATGCTAGATTAATTATTCTACAGTGCCAAGGATAATAATACATAGGAATATTTATATTTTCAATGGAAAAGACGATAGTTATTACGACGATTAATCCTCCAAAAGCGGAAATTGAAAAATTTTCAAAATTATCCGGTTGGGAAGTTATTTGTGTGGGTGACAAAAAAACCCCTGCCAACTGGAAAAAGGATAAAGTTACTTATCTATCGCCTAGCAAACAGGCTAAAATTTTTCCAAAAATGTCGGAAACAATCCCATGGTCAAGTTATGCAAGAAAAAATATTGGGTATCTATATTCGATAGATCAAGGAGCCAAAATTATTGCCGAGACCGATGATGATGTATTCCCATATAGTAACTATCCCAAGAACATAATAAAAAATAAGAATTTAACTGTTCTTTCCGGACCGAAGTTCATAAATATCTACAACTTTTTTGGTAATAACGGTGCCTGGCCAAGAGGTTTCCCTCTAAATTTCATTAATAATAAATCCGTTGTTAAGAAAAAAAAGGTTCGTGTCCTCGCACTGATACAAAACTCGCTAATAGATCAAGATAGCGACTTTGATGCTATTTATCGCCTTATATCAAACCAAAAAGTTAAATTTATGAAAAAAGGAGAGTTTGCAATCAAAAAAGGTTCTTACTGCCCTTTCAATACCCAAAATACCTTTTTCCATCTGGAGGTTTTTCCGCTTCTCTACATTCCTTGTTTAGTAAACTTGAGAGTCGCAGATATCTGGAGAGGATATGTTGCACAAAGAATACTCTGGGAGATGGGAGGTAACCTTACATTTATGCATACAACCACTTATACCAAAGACAGAAACGGTCATGATTATATTAACGACTTCAAAGGAGAACTACCTTTATTCCTTCAGACCAACCAACTCATAGATATTCTTGATTCCCTATCTTTGAATAAAAACCCATCTACTTCATTATTAAAAGTTTACAAAAAACTTGTAACCGCGGGCATTTTCGTAAAAGAAGAAATAAAAATACTTGAGACTTGGCTAAAAACCTTGGAAAAACTCCATTAAATAGCCATTATTTTCTACTTATTAACGCCAGTCCGGTCGGTGCTTTTGTTATTTTTTTAAGCCTCGCTAACCTTTTCCTTATTTGATCTATATTCATAAATTACTTGATTGACAGGTACCCTGTAAAATAGACATTGAGTTGATATAAACTCGATGTAATATGAAACAGACAATACCGAAGGAAATCAAGGAACAAGTTCTTCAAAGAGTAAAAGAAGGAAAAGAAACTGTTCTAGAAATAGCTCGCCAGCATGGGCTTAAAGTAAATACCGTTTACGGTTGGTTGAGTAAAGGCATTGGAATTAATAGTCCTTTAGTTGAAATCAATCACCTCAAACGGGAAAATCAAAAACTCAAAGAAATAATAGGCAATTTGGTTTTTAGCTCAGAGAGGGGGAAAAAAGGTTGAGATGATACGAAATGCTTTAAACAAAACAGAACTGGCCTCCGAACTTGGTATTTCAAGAAGCTCTCTTTACTACCAACCCAAAAGACCTGCAATTGATGAAGAAGTTAAAAGACAAATAGAATCGGTTCTGACAGACCATCCGGCATATGGACATAAACGAATAGCCCTGGCTCTAAAACTTAATAAAAAACGCATAAAGAGAGTAATGAAAAAATTTGGCATCAAACCATACAGAAGGAAGGTTAAAAGATTTGTTAAAAAGAAAGACCTGGGCAAGCCCCCTACCCAATACAAGAATTTAATTGAAGGAATGGAGATTAAAAAGCCCAATGAAGTTTGGTGTACTGATTTCACCTACATAAAATATAAAGGGAAATTTATATATCTGGCAACAATAATTGATCTTTACAATAGAGAGATTGTGGGATTTAATGTTTCAAGATTCCACAATAGATTTTTGGTAATAGGAGCCTTAAAGGATGCTTTAACCAGATATCCTCCTCCCAAAATAATCCATTCAGACCAGGGCTCTGAGTATGACAGTCAGGATTTCATATCATTTGTAGAAAGTGTTGGATCAAAAGTTTCAATCAGTAAAAAGGCTTCTCCCTGGGAGAATGGACATCAGGAAAGTTTCTTTGGTCATCTTAAAAGTGAATCCGGAGACCTTAATAGATTTGAAACTATTGGTGAATTACTGGAAGAAGTCTACCGGATGATATATTATTACAATAACCAAAGAATACATACATCTTTAAAAATGACACCGGTAGAATTTAGAGAAAAATACGAAAATAAAGATATCAACTCAGAGTCCTAAGAATTGGGTACTTGACAGATTCGCTATGAAATTATTAAACTATTTCGTGTATAACTAAGGCAAATTGACGACGTATAGCTCTCCCAAAACAAACTATCAAAATTGGGCGCTGGTATTAATTTCTTGGCCTAGAGGGTTGAAATGATAGTTTAAGAGTTTTCCTTAAAAACGTCAGAAAGTTGTAGTATTTGGGAAGATAGATGCCACCAAGTTCCAACGGACTAATTCCTCTTCTTTCTTTAAATCTACTTTCTCTTAAAGGACGAAAACGAAATTCTAATAGGAAGAGTTTCAGGTATCTATCTAAGTTTTCTTTCTTTTTAAAGCCTTTCATTAAATTTAGTCTTGGCTTAATGCAGCCGTTGAAGCATTCAATAAGGTTGTTGTCTCTTTGCATTCCCGGATAATCAAAATGGGTCAGAGTATATTTAAAGTTTCTTTTTAATTGGTTGACGGCTTTTAAAAACTTTTCTCTGGGGTGGGCATTTGTCCAATGCAAAAGTTTAGTTAAATTCTTTACTGACTCTTCTTTAGTATTAGCATATAAAGATCTTTAAAAAGTCCGGCAAAAGTTAAAAGCTCCTCTTTAACTTCTTTTGAAATGTATCTATTCTTAACGGCATTTTTTAGGGGAATAGTAGCTTGCATCCTGATGCTTTTGTGAACAACGCAGAGTTGAAAGGGAGTAACCGGAAAGTATCTTTTTAAGGCTAAAATAAGCCCTGCATCACCATCGCCATATATACCTTTGATTTTTGTCTTTGGAAGTTTTTCGGTAACATTTCTGATAAGCCTGGTGTATCCATCATATCCTTCTTCTTTTTCCCAATTAGCGCAAATTACATCAAAAGTAACTGGATCAAAACAAACCAGTAAAGCAACTTCCTCTCTTCCAAAAGAAAACCAGACGCCGTCAAAGGCTAGGTATCCGCTTCTTACCGGAGAGAATAATCTGTCAATGTCGTCCAGGGTTGGGAGAGGATCTGCTACCCATTCAATAAACAAAAGTATTTGAGATTTTGTTAAAAGGTCAAGCTCATATGTTGCACGGATAATGTCAATTGTGGTGTTAAGAGAGAGACATTTTAGATAAACGAATACTGCGTACTCAATAAAGGAATCGCTCCAGGATAACAGATTGCCATTGGCCTTAAAAAGATGACCATTCTCACATCTGAAAGCTTGAACCTTAACTATCTTTTTACCGGATTTGAACATAACAGCTTTAGTCAGAAAACCATTCTTTTTAATTTTAGAACTTCCACAAAAAGAACAGGAAATCATGACAAATTATAGCCAAAAACCCTTCTGAAGGACATAAAACATCAATTTAGATCGTATTATCGGAGAAAACTATACTTTACAGGCCACGATTTGAATACCAGCGCCTTTGTTTTTGACTAACTCGGAAATTTCCTGAGTTAAAGCTTCACTATTTTTCTCTTCAAACTCGAGCATGTATTTGTTGACTATTCCTGCCAGCTCGACGAATTCATCGTCAAGCGATGGAATAATTTTTTCAAGTTGTTCATCGGTAATATCTTCAGGTAGATGTGAAAGTATAAAACGTGCAATTAATGAAGCCCGCTCGAAACTAAGATCAAAGTGTTCCAGTTTGGTAAGAAGTAGGGTTGCAATGTCTTTTTCCAGTTGAAAAAGAAGAGTCGATTTTGAATCAGTTATGCCTTGACCGTCGTTCATTGTTGTTATTCTACAGTAATTATACTTTATGACAATTTTGTTAATACGACTAAAGACTTGTAAAATAGATCTATGTCTTTATTTAGAAGAAAAAAGGAAGAAGAAAACTATGAATATGAAGAGGAGCTTCCCGCAAGAAAAAAGTTTCGGGATTTAAAACCAGAAAATAAAAGAATGAGACGGGAGCCGCCTAAGGCCTGGGGAAAGAAAGAGCGACTTTTTGTTCTTTTTATTTTCCTAACAACAATTATTATATCGGCAGTTCTTGCCGCATCAGCGAGAAGCTGGAAACTTCCAGGAGTACCTAAAATCACAATTCCGATAATTAAAAATGAACAAATAGTTATAGAAAAAGAGGATAAAAATAAAATAAAGAATCAGCAGGAAGCAGGGAAAGTTATTTTAGAGTTTAAGAATATTACTAACAAGCTATCAGGACTATATGGATTTTATGTTGTGAATTTGGAAAGCGGGTTTTCCTACGGAGTTTTCCAGGATGAGGTTATGCAGGCGGCCTCTCTTATTAAGCTGCCGGTTTTCGCAACGCTTTATCAAGAGGCTGAAAGTGGAAATATCAATCTTGAAACAAAATATACATTAAAAAACTCAGATAAACTTGGGGGGTCTGGGAGTCTTGCTTCGAAACCGGAGGGCACTGTTTTTACCTATAGAGAGCTTGCGAGACTCATGGGTAAACAATCTGATAATACGGCATTTAACATATTCAGAAAAGTTTTAGGCGATGACAAAATTGATAAGGTTATTGAAAAAATCGAAATGAAAAATACTTCATTGGCTGAAAACCTGACATCCCCTGCCGACATCGGGACCTATTTTGGAAAACTTTGGAATGGAAAGATTGTGGGCAGTAAATCCAAGGATGAAATATTGAGTTATCTGACGGATACTATTTATGAAGATATAATCCCTAAGGGTGTTCCTGAAGAGGTCGTTGTAGCCCACAAGTTTGGCAGGGATCTTCATATTATAAACGATGCGGGGATTATTTTGACTGATAAGCCATTTGTTCTGGTGGTTATGAGTCAGGGAATAATAGAGAAGGAGGCCGAAATCGCGCTTCCGCAAATAGTTAAAACAGCTTATGATGCGCATTTATTTTGAGGCTTGTTTTCCTCCAAAAACCACTCCTGTCTGGTCTGGCAACCATTGCAAAGCAGCGTTCCGGATGGAATACAAATTGGAATTTGCACCAAACCTTTCGGAATATCCCACGCAAAAGTGGGGCCGTTGCTGATTAAGTTATTCATTATTTGATTGAATATAGGAGCGGCACCTGTAATACCGGAGGCAATCCTTGACATTGAGCTTCCATCGTTGTTGCCGACCCAGACGGCGACCAAATAATTCTGGTTAAATCCGAAAGTTAAGTTATCCCTTAAATCATTGCTTGTACCTGTTTTAGCAGCTACCTCGGGGTGACCCAAAATCACAAGAAAGGAATTTTGTCCGAACTCAGGAGCACGGGCGTTATTATCACGTAAAATGTCAATAAGTAAGTATGCTACCCTTGGATCCAGCACTTCCTGGTCGCCGCATGTCTTATCTATCCCCAGGGCTTTATAAGTATCAAAATCAAATATCTTTTCTGTTTTTGGGGTCAAACATTTGTCTTGCTCTAAAACTTTGCCTCTGTAATCTTTAACGCTGATGATTGACCGGATTTCAGGTCTTTTACCATAGTCGGCAACGGTTGCGTAAGCTTGAGCCAGGTCGATCAGCTTAACTTCCCCTCCACCGAGAGTTAGGGACAACCCGTAATTAGTTGGGTCAATCCAGGTTGTAATTCCCATTTGTCTTCCCATATCAATCATTTTCTCCACCCCGTAACTTGCTAAAACTCTAACGGCGGGTACATTTCGTGATTCGGCGAGTGCATTTCTAAGGCTTAATTTACCCCGGAACTTATTGTCGTAATTTTTCGGAGAGTAGGGTGGTGATCCCGGTATAGAATAAGTAATTGGCGCATCTAGTAGTATTGATGCAGGAGTAAAACCATGCGACAAAGCATAAGCATAGTTAATGATCTTTATTGATGAACCGGGTTGTCTTAAAGAAGTTACTACATTTACATTGCCGTCATTTTGGTTGTCAAAATAGTCTTTTGACCCGACCATTGCAAATATTTCGCCGGTTTTAGGATCCATGACAAGAGCTGCACCGTTTCCAACTTTGAGTTTTCCGAGTTTATTAACTTCATCAGTAACGATCTTTTCGGTCATCTCCTGGATTGAATAATCAAGTGTGGTAGTTACCTCCAAACCTCCTTTTTCAACCAATTCTTCCCCATACTTATCGACAAGTATGTTTCTCACAAACATCACAAAATGCGGTGCCTTTATGGTAGTTTTGTTAGGAGCGAAGTCCAGTTTTTGAGATGATGCTTCTTGAGATTCTTCCAAAGAAATAAATTTATTGATTACCATGAGATTTAAAACATCTTTTTGTCTTTCTAAAGATAGTCTCGGATCCGTCCCGTATGGAGAGTACCTTGTCGGACTTTTGGCAAGGCCGGCTAGAAGTGCGGCTTGATCTAAAGTCAGATCTTTAACATCCTTGTCGAAATAAAGCCTTGCTGCCTCCTGAATTCCGTAGGCAGTACCGCCATATGAAACTTCATTTAAATACATTTCAAGAATCTGGTCCTTGGTGAATCTTGCCTCTACTTCCAGCGATAAAATTATCTCCCTGATTTTCCTGGTTAAAGTTTTTTCAGGTGTCAAAAGCGAATTCTTTACCAGCTGTTGAGTGATAGTTGATCCGCCGGTAAGCTCCCCCGTCTCAGTATTTCTTCTTATTGCTCTAACAATTCCTCTTATAGAAAACCCGGGATGGTGATAAAATTCTGCATCCTCCGCTGCCAAAGTAGCTAGTCTGACATTAAGAGGTATCTCCCCTAATGGAACAAGGGTTCTATTTTTGTCTTTGTAGATTTTATATAGAAGTAGCCCATTTCTGTCATAAATTTTAGTTGAAACGTCTTGATCTCTGGTTAAAAGCTCGTTGGGTGAGGGCAAGTCTTTTATGATTGTTGATTTTAGGTAAAATCCGATTAAGACTAAAAAAATAATAGCCACCACCCAAATTTTTTTCGGAAAACTGATTAAAGTATTAAAAATTATTAAAAAGAAATAGAGAAGATAGTAAAAAGGTTTGCCAATAACAATAGGAACCTTTTTGAGAAGGTTTAAACCTATTTTTTTCAGGGCAAGCTTTTCATCCGAGTGGGCTCTTCTGGTTCTCCCCACAACCTATATTATATCTGGTTTGACAACCAGACCAACTTTTTTGAAGCCTTGATCAAGAGTTAGAACTTCATCTATTTTTAGATTCTTTACAAATGTATAGATAGTTGCATCGGTGAATGAAAGTTTATGTTCTGAGAACTTTTCAAACCACTCCCAAGCTTCGCTAAAGAGTCTTTTGTCTGTCCAAAGAATTGTTAAATTTCCAGTGTTTTGCGTTTCTATTATTTTGTTATAGAATCTTTTTGCGTTCTGAAAACTTTTGGCTGTTATTAATCGAGTAAACGTCTCGTCTAATACATAGTCGCTGGTCAAAAATATACTTCCTAGCTTGGTTTCTGACTTTATAAGTTCTTGGATTTCTTTTGTATGTATTTCATTAATAAACCATAATTCTACCCACGCGCTTGTATCTATAAAAATCTTTTTGTGGTCAGTCATTGAGGTATATTTCGTCTATGTTGAGTCCAAGAGTTCCTGTTTTACTTTTTCCTCCCATACCGGCCATATCCAAAAGAGGGTTTTTTAGCACTTTATTTTTTTTAGTTAACTTCTTAATCCCTTTTTGGGAATGCTGGTTTATGGCGTCTCTTATTATCTGGGATCTGCTTTTGTTCTCTTTTTTGGCTAGCCTGTCCAAAACAATTAAGTTTTGTGGCTCAAGATAAACCTGGACACGAGTTAGCTGATTCATAGTGTATACACCATAACATTATAGATTATTTAAGTCAAGAACTGATTTTCGATCCCTGTCACAACCTATATTATATAGTTTAAATCTAACTATTCGTATACAAATTTGATATATATATTAAAATATGGGTGAAACTGGAGTTAGTTGGGTATAGAAATGCAGATCGCATATTAGTTCTTGAGGGCGGAAGAATAATCGAGGAAGGCAATCACAAAAAGTAATGTTGAAAAAATGATTTGTATGCAGAATTTTTCAATATCCAAGCAAAAGGGTATAAATAAAATCAATTATGATAAGATTGACAAGAAACGTTAAAGAAGAGTATTTTAAAAATGAATTATGAAACATAATCGATTATGGGGAGCATTTGAACAAGTAGTTTTTAGGATTATTCCAGGTGAAGAACAACATGGAGTTATAGCAGATATAGCCCCTTTGCCCGAAACGGAGAGACTTGGCCACGATCAAGAGGTTTTAATTGATCTGGGAGAAAACCGATCACAGGTTGTTTTAGGGCAGAGTGAAGATCCTCGCATACAGGTAGGAGCACCAGTAGGACTCAAAGGTATATTTTGGAGACCGACCTAAAAGGTAGTTAGTTACAAGGGGTATTTGATGGTCACGGGTTGGGTAGGGGGAGCACAGTCCAGACAATAAGTAGTTCCCAAAGGGTCATGAATGACAGGATGATTTTGTGTGTCGTACGTATCAGGACTTGCGTCAGATTTTGCAATTTCATGGGTATTTTTGTCAACATGGATATCTTCACGTAAATTTGTATCGACAGTGGGAATATCTTCTTTTAGAAAATACTCAAAGCGGACAGAACATCCCGAATTTTCCGCTAAAAGTCCGGTTGTCCAACAAACGCTTTTACCAACCACATTGTTAGGTTGTCTGGGCCAGGCATGACCCTCGTCATCTTTACTGTAAAAACCTTTTTCAGCTTTATCTAAAGTTTCTTTGATTACTTTGTTCCAGATTGGAGAAGCCCCGGAAACGCCCGATACTGCTCCGGACATTGGACTATTGTCGTTATTGCCAACCCAGGTCACAACAACCGCGTCAGCCGTGTAGCCTATTGTCCAGTTATCACGTCTATCATTTGTGGTTCCAGTCTTAACTGAAACTTCAGGGTGTCCTTTAACATTAAGGAACGAACTTTCGCCGAACGCAGCACTTCTCGCATTATTATCAAGAAGGATGTGTGAGATAAGATATGTCACGTCCGAATCTAATACTCTATCCCCTTCGAGTTTGTTTGGATCAGTTTCTTCAAGTATTTTGCCGTCCCAGGTTTCAACTTTTAGTATAGAAATAAGGGGAACTTTTACTCCCTCATTCGCAAAAACTCCAAAAGCGACTCCCATGTCATATGGTCTTACTTCTCCGCCTCCAAGGGTCAGCGAGAGTCCGTAGTCAGAAGAGTTGGTGAATGTAGTTATCCCCATTTTCTTTGCAAACTCGACGAAATTTTCCAGCCCGTTTAGTGCCAAAACTCTGACCGCAGGAATGTTATATGAATTGCCTAAGGCAAATCTTACCTGAACCGCTCCATGGAAATTACCGTCATAATTGCTTGGACAATACAGGGGCTGCTTTTCGACTAAAAAGCAGGTTGAGACATCCGCGAGCACAGTTGAAGGAGTAATTTTTTTGTCTCGTAAAGCGAGAGAATAGTTTAATGGTTTAATTGAGGAACCAGGTTGGCGTTTGGCTAAAATAATATTAACTTTTCCGTCTTCATCTTGGGCGAAATAATCTTTTGATCCGACCATGGCCAAGATCTCTCCGGTTTTGGGTCTGGTTACCAGTACTGCTCCGTTTCCGACCTTTTGTTTCTTGAGTTTTGCCACTTCTGAGGCAACCGCGGTTTGGGCGAATTCCTCAAGGCCCAGATCAAGAGTTGTTGTTACTCTTAATCCTCCTTGTTCTGTAACTATTTCACCGTATTTTTCAGCTAACTGCTCTTTTATCCAGAGTGCAAAATGGGGTGCTTTTGGCACTTCAACTTCGGCGTATTTAAGTTCTTCAGATTTTGCCTTATCTGCTTCTTCATTTGTTATATAGTGATCTTCTACCATCCGTCTTAATACTTCTTCCTGCCTTTCTTTGGCCAGTTCCGGATGAGATCCGAAAGGAGAATAGCGGGTAGGGGAAGCGAGAAGTCCGGCCAGCAAAGCAGACTCGGCAAGATTGAGATCCTTGGCTTGTTTGTCGAAATAAAGCTCGGCGGCAGCTTCTATCCCATAAGCAGTTGAGCCATAAGGAATTTGATTTAGGTACATTTCCAAAATTTGATCCTTAGAATAAGTTGCCTCAACTACAATGGTTAATGCAAGTTCTCTGAGTTTGCGTTTTATGGTTCTGTCGGATGTTAGAAGTACATTTTTGACAAGTTGTTGGGTAAGAGTAGAGCCTCCTTCGAGCTTTCTTTTAAACACTGTGCTATATAAAGCTCGGACAATTCCTGTGGGAGAAAATCCATAGTGTTTATAAAAATCTTTGTCTTCAATTGCAATAGTGGCTTGTTTTATATATGGCGGCATGTCTGCTAGTTTTATCGGGGTCCTTCTTTTATCGGCATAAATTTCGTAGATTACTTTTCCGTTTCTGTCAAAAATCTTGGTTGAAACAGGATATTGGCGGGAGGTAAGATTTGTCGGGAGAGGAATCTTCCAAAAAAGCCAAACAAAAAATAAAATTAGTATGACTAAAAATCCTAACCTTTTAAGAAACTTTTTACTTCTAAAATTTATTTTTTGAATTCTAAGCTTTTTTTTGGTTTTTTTTATTGGCATGGATATCTATTATAATTTAGGTGTAGAATAAATTAAAGTCATGCCTAAAAAAGAACTGGCTATAAAACACGCGACCGTTTATGCAGCATATTTGTTGATTATTTGGGGATTTTATAGATTTATTTTTAGATTTCCCGACGAAGTAGAAGAACTTATAATTAAGCCTTTTCTTTGGTTAGTTCCGATAGTCATTCTTCTCAAAAAGGAAAGGATGAGTATCTCATCTCTTGGAATAACAGGCAGAAATTTATTTCCTTCGATTTATTTGGCACTTGGGCTTGGAGCTGTTTTTATGATAGAGGGCTTAGCTGTTAATTTTATAAAGTATGGAGGATTTAATTTTTCTGCAAATGTTAGCGGGAATTTGCTTCTTGCTGCCTTAGGATTATCTTTTGCAACAGCATTTTCTGAAGAAATAGCATTTAGGGGTTTTATATTCAATCGGATTTGGCACTCAATTGGAAATGAGTGGATAGCGAACGTCCTTACAACAATAATTTGGACCTTAGTTCATTTACCGATTACGGTTTTTATCTGGAAAGCAAACGCATTTCAAGTGGCAGTTTACTTAGTTTTGACCATAATCTTTTCACTCGGGTCGGGTTTTGTTTTTTCCAAAACAAAAAATGTAGCTTCGTCAATATTTCTTCACGTTCTCTGGGAATGGCCGATTATTTTGTTTGGGTAACTGGATTTGACTTTTGATATTGTTTGATTTAGTATGATTACACTAATGTTTAGACGGGGGGTTTTTGTGGTCCTTGTTCTAATGTTCTCCTTCATGATACTTTTTGTTTCTGTCGCAAAGTCCGCTACGGTTAAATATCAATTTTCGCAAAATAGTAAAGCAACTACTTTACTATCCTTTAGAGAAAATATTCCTGAAGTCGACTATTTTTTAGCTTATCCAGGAAAGATTTTACCCGATAATCCTCTTTGGACATTAAAAGTTATACGAGATAGATTATGGCTTTTTTTGACCTTAAATCCGGATCAAAAGTCCAAATTGCAACTTCTTTTAGCAGACAAAAGACTCGCTTCTAGCAAGGTCCTTTTTGAGAAAGGAAAACCCGAGCTCGGTCTTAGCACCCTAGATAAAGGTGAGCAATATCTACAGAAGGCATTTGAATCATCTCCTCCTTCGTCATTGTCTAATATAGCTTTGTCCGCGCTTAAGCACAGACAAACAATAGAAGAAATAGTGACCATTGCTCCCGAAGACGCAAGGCCTCCGATAATAAAGACTCTTGATTGTTCAAAAAGTGTTTTTAAAGATGCCAGGGGTAAGATGAGAGAAATAGGAATGCTACCTCCTGAAAATCCCTTCAAGAGCGAATAAAATTCGGTTTTCAAGTAAACTTTTATACAGATTTTTTCCGCAGTATTTCCTTAATTTTTCTAAACGAGTTTTTCCTATCAGTTTTTAGACACAGATTAAGCTGCTAGTGATAGTTATTGATCCAGTTGACAATCTAGGAGTAGTATTAGATTCTTTTTGAGACGCTACCAATAGTGATTTTTGTTTTCATTCATGAAATGTCCTTTTTGCGCTAAGTCTAACACACAGGTCTTGGAGTCAAGAATTGTTGAGGATGGCCGGTCAATACGAAGAAGACGAGAGTGCCTTAGGTGTCATAAGCGGTTTACAACTTTTGAAAAAATTAAAGGTACAGTTCTTTGGGTTATTAAAAAGGACGGAAAGCGGGAACCATTTGATAGGGAAAAAATTAAAAGAGGGATCTTGAGGGCCATTGAAAAAAGGCCGATTTCTTTGAATCTTGTCGATGAGGTTGTTGAAGAAGTTGAGAGAGAAATGCTAAAGCGCGAGAACGAAGAAATTTCGTCACGACTAATAGGCAAAGAAGTTTTGAAGAGATTGAATAAGATAGATAAAGTAGCTTGGTTGAGATTTGCGAGCGTTTATCTCGAATTCGAAGATTTAAAGGATTTTGAAAAAGTGATTGACAGAAAGTAAGAAAAATATGCCGGAAATAGCTTTAAAAACAGCCAAAAAAATTAATCCCAAAAAAATAAATTGGGAAAGCCTAACTTATGATAAAATTGCCACGTTGATAGAAAAAATTGTTGGACTAAGGCCGTCTTTACCAAAAGATTGGGCTAAGGTAGAGTGGACTCCACAAGCAATCAGAGTTTTGGAAGAAAGATATTTTCTCAAGGATAAGAATGGTAAACCAATAGAAACAGTCGAAGAGATGTGCTGGCGGGTTGCTTGGGAAATGGCCCGTGCTGAAGTTAAATACGGGAAAGGCAGAAACGAAGTTATTGCTCAAGCACGTATCTTTTATGATTTGATGCTAAAGCGTTGGTTTTTGCCTAATTCTCCAACTTTAATGAATGCCGGAAAGAATAATAACCTCCAATACAGTGCCTGTTATGTAATTCCTGTTGAGGATTCGCTTGTAGGAATTTTTGACGGAGTCAAATACCAAAGTATTGTTCACCAAAGCGGGGGGGGAACTGGATTTTCTTTTAGCCGTTTAAGACCAAAGGGCTCAAGAGTTAAATCTTCGATGGGAGTGGCCTCGGGACCTGTTTCTTTTATGCGCGTTTATAACGAAGCGACTCAAACAATAAAACAAGGAGGAACAAGAAGGGGAGCAAACATGGGTATTCTAAGAATAGATCACCCGGATATTTTAGAATTTATCCACTGTAAAGAAGACGGGGGAATCACTAACTTTAATATATCCTGCGCAGTTACAGACAAGTTTATGGATGCGCTGGCAAAAGACCGGGAATACGATTTAATAGATCCCCATTCAGGTAAACCTGTAGGTAAACTTTCGGCTCGTAAGGTTTGGGACGAAATTGCCAAAGGAGCTTGGGCAACGGGTGATCCGGGATTAATTTTCCTTGATAGGATAAATAGCAGCACTGCTAATCCTATTCGGGCAGACGGCTGGTTAGTCGAAAGTACGAATCCATGCGGGGAACAGCCATTATATCCGTTTGATGCCTGTAATTTAGGAAGTATATTTTTGGGCTATTTTGTAAAAAATGAATCTATAGATTGGGATAAATTAAGAGATGTGGTTCATACAGCGGTCAAAATGCTTGATAGTGTTATCGAAATGAATCCTTTTCCGCTTCCCCAAATCTCTGACACAGTTAGAAAAATAAGAAGAATTGGACTCGGTGTCGGCGGCTGGGCTGATATGCTGGCCCAGATGGGAATTCCTTACGATAGTAATGAGGCGGTCAATCTTGCAGAGAAATTAATGAAATTTATAAACGATGAAGGTCATTATGCATCGCAACAACTGGCAAAAGAGCGCGGGCCTTTTCCTTTGTGGAAACAAAGTATCTACAAAGACAATAAACCGATTAGAAACAGCACGGTAACAACAATTGCTCCTACCGGGACGATTGGGATTTTAGCGGCCGCCTCAGGCGGCATAGAGCCGTTTTTTGCCATCGCTTATCAGCATATCGTTAAAAGTGAGGGTAGAACACTTAACTTTGTAAACCCAATTTTTGAGGAAATGGCCAAAAAGCGAAATTTTTATTCAGAAAAGCTGATGGAAAAAGTTGCTGAACGTGGAACGGTTAGGGGAATTGAAGAGCTACCCGAAGACGTAAAGCGTTCTTTTGGAACTGCTCACGAAATTCATCCAGATTGGCACGTAAAAATGCAGGCCGCCTTCCAAAAATATACGGATAACGCGGTCAGTAAAACAATTAACCTTTCTCATGAGGCGACAGTTGATGATATAAAACGTGCTTATATGCTTGCCTGGGAAAGTGATTGCCGCGGGATTACTGTTTTTAGAGATGGTTGTAAAGGAGATCAGGTTCTGAACCTTGGTGTTAAGAAGGATGATAAGTCTCAAGCGCAACCTACACCTGAGGGCAGACTGGTTCAAGAGGTACAGGCTATAAAACCGAGGCCTGTGAAGGTTGAGGGCGCAACGTACAAAATTGAAACACCCGTCGGGAATGCGTTTATCACTGTAAACCATGATGCAGATGGTAATCCATTTGAAGTTTTTGTAACTATCGGTAAGGCAGGAAGCGAAGTTGCAGCTCTGGCAGAGGCCTTAGGTCGGCTTATTTCGACAACCCTTAGATTTGGAAATCACCTGCCGGCTAAAGAGCGCGCGCGTGAGATTATGCTGCAGATGCAGGGAATTGGCGGAGGAAGATCGGTTGGGTTTGGAATAAATAAAGTAAGAAGTCTTCCAGACGCTGTGGCCAAAGCAATAGGCATGCACTTTGGCCTGATCGGATACCGGTCAGAAATTTCAAATATAAAAACTCAAATGTCTGGTATGCAGACAGTTTCAGAGGTTCAAAATCAACAGCAGCTGACGATAGATAATCAAGCCTTCAATGGTAATGGCGAGTCAAATAAAATGTTTCTGCAAGCGGCTCATAGAGATCTTTGTCCGAGTTGTGGAGAAGCAAGTTTAGTTTTGGAAGAGGGCTGTAAAAAATGTTATTCATGCGGATATTCGGAATGTTGAGGATATTTAGCATTTCTAGGTTGAAAGCTGAGGCTATTATGTGGGCTGATTTCTTATAAATTGTAATTAGTTATAGGAAAGTTTGTGTCCTGCAACCGTGGGATTATGACCCCATAACTGCCTCAGCCCTACTCACAACAGGAATCTTTGAAGCCACGATTTACTACGAGGAGGTTTATGGTAGCATATCTCAAATGGCTATTTATACAAAAAGAGGAGACAGGGGACAAACAAGCCTTTATGATAGACAAAACAAACAGAATATCAGAATTGATAAAAATTCACTAAGAATTGAGGCAATTGGAGCTATTGATGAGTTAAACAGTTTTTTGGGGATTATTTCCCAAGTTAAAGAAATTCAAAAGGATCTTTTTGTAATAGGGTCTATATTGGCAGGTTCCGAATTGAAATTTTTCCGTTCAAAGACAAAAAAGTTGGAGAAAACGATAGACAAACTTGAGGGCGAACTGCCTGTTCTAAAAAATTTTATTATCCCCGGAGGATCGAAAGACTCTGCATATTTTCAGTATGCCCGCGCCTTGGCCCGGCGAGCCGAAAGGCGGGTTGTAGCTTTGTCAAAGGTTGAAAGAGTCAAACCCCAAATTCTTTCATACCTAAATCGCCTTTCTGATTATCTTTTCATTCTGGCGAGATATGCTAATTTTGGCGAGGGGATAAAAGAGGAGGTGTGGAAAGGCAGTCGAAAGTGATAAAATCATTTTACTATGGCAACAACTCCGGAAATAAAAGGCCAGATACCTTCTGAGATATCTATACCAGAAGTTCCAGAGCAAGTAGAGCAAGTGGGGGAGATGGCCAACGTTACCCCACAACAACCTCCTACGACAATTAACGACCAGAAAGCCAAGCCAGTTGCTGATGATCAAACAGTTCAGCCCGTCCATCAGAGTTCTACTAAAACCATTAAAATTCCAGCCGATGATCAAGCGGCCTTGGCAGCTTTATCAAAAGGGTCCGATACGGACTCCATTACCTGGTTCGCCAATTTTTGGTTGAGAGTTATTAAAAGAGCTTGGACAGCAGGTTGGCAGATAATTTTTGGGCGTTAAATTTTACTGCTTTATATGGAAGCTAACTTAACAATTATATTCTTGGTTCTTATTTTTTTGGGTTTATTAGTTGTGGTCTCGATTGTGGTAGGATATGTTCTTTTTGTGAAATATCGTCATAAAGATCGGGAGGAGCGTTCTCTCAACTCAGTTTTATTGCAAATAGCAGTGCCCCGCGGAAATGAAATAAAAATAGATGCTATGGAACAGCTCTTTGCCTCCCTTTATTCGATAAAAAAAGGAGCGGGATTTGTTAAAGCTTTGACGGTTCAGCCGTTAATCTCGTTTGAAATTGTTGCCCGCCAGGAAGACATCCGTTTTTACGTATGGACTTACAAAGACCTCAAAGATTATGTGGAAAAGCAAATACACGGTGCGTTTCCTGATGCGGAGATATTAGAAGCTCCAGAATACAATATTTTTCCAGAGGAGGGTAAGGTTTCTTACTCTGCGCTTCAAATACGGGCAGAAAACTATTATCCCTTAAAAACTTTTAAACAGCTTCCGACCGATCCATTATCTGCCCTGACTTCTGCTTTGGCAAAAATGGGCTCTGGAGAAGGAGCTGCGATTCAAATTCTTATTTCTCCTGCCGAAAGTACTTGGCAAAAGGCTGGGCGGGCTTTTATTTCACAAACAAAAAAACAAGAATCCGATCCTGAAAAAGCAAAGTTTTCGGTTGGTGCAAAAACCTTGGAAGCTGTGGAAGAGAAAATAGGCAAACCTGGTTTTGAAACAACTATCCGGATTGTAGCTGTATCTAAAGATGAAAATATGGCTAAAGCACATCTAACGAATATTAAAGGTGCAATAGAGCAATTTTCCGGAGAGCTCAATGGATTTAGAGGCAGAGCCATCCGAAGAAAGGTGGATTTTATGAACGACTTCCTCTATAGGTATCAACCGATGTTCAATTTAGGGGGCAATAGAATATCTATTTTAAATTCAGAGGAGCTTGCCACAATTTTTCATTTTCCCAACCGTCAAATTACAACACCTTATATTTATTGGCTTAATGCTAAAACGGCACCGGCTCCAGCTCAGATTCCCACAGAAGGGCTTTATCTTGGAATGAGTACATATCGTGGAATAAAAAGACCGGTCTATATGGCCAACTCCGACAGACAGCGGCACACCTATATTATCGGTAAAACCGGAACAGGCAAATCGGAATTTCTTAAAGAATTAATTATGCAAGATGTGAAAGCCGGAAAAGGGCTTTGTTTTATGGATCCACACGGTGATGCTGTAGAACAGCTTTTAGAGATGATACCTCCTGAAAGGGCAGAAGATGTTATTTATTTCAGGCCCTCAGACGCCGAACGCCCGATGGGGTTAAATCTGCTTGAAGCCAAAACAGAGGATCAGAAGCATTTTGTTACCACCTCCGTAATTAATATGTTTTATAAGCTTTTTGATCCATACAAAACCGGAATTGTCGGTCCAAGGTTCGAACATGCAGTCAGAAACGCAATATTAACCGCCATGTGCGAGGAGGGCACAACATTTGTTGAAGTTATGAGAATTTTGACTGACGCTCGGTTTGTTCAAGATCTTTTGCCAAAAGTTACTGATCCGATTGTCAGACGGTATTGGACAGACCAAATTGCTCAGACTTCTGATTTTCACAAATCCGAGGTTTTAGATTACATAACGTCAAAATTCGGCCGTTTTGTAACCAACAAAATGGTCAGAAACATAATTGGCCAGTCAACTTCCTCTTTTAGTTTTAGGGAGGTTATGGATAATGGAAAGATTCTTTTGATTAATCTTTCCAAAGGAGAAATTGGAGAAGAAAACTCAAGCTTTTTGGGATTAGTCCTTGTTCCCAGAATTTTAATGGCGGCTATGAGCAGAGCTGATATTCCTGAAGAACAAAGACGTGATTTCTATCTTTATGTCGACGAATTCCAGAATTTTGCCACACCTGACTTTGCCCAGATACTATCCGAGGCCAGAAAATACCATCTTTCCTTAACTGTTGCAAATCAGTTTATTGGGCAAATTGATGAGGAAGTAAAAAATGCAATTTTTGGCAATGTCGGCACAATTATTACCTACAGAGTTGGAGTATCTGACGCGAGTTATTTGGCACATGAATTTGCGCCTGTTTTTAATGAAGATGACTTATTAAACATTGAACGATTTCATGTTTATACAAAGACCATCGTTAAAAACGAACCAGTACCGCCGTTTTCAATGGATTTAACTAAAGACGTTGCCGTACAAAAAGGTGACACAAGAGTAGCTGAAATAATTAAAGAGATGAGCAGACTTCGCTATGGCCGCGACGAGCGCTTGGTGGAAGCTGAAATCTCCCGCAGGGCAAAACTGTAGAACGTTTGATATAATAACCACAGTTGGGCCCGTAGTTTAACGGCAAAACAGAATTTTTATGGCAAACGTAGTTTGACATGTCAGTAAATGGCCCGATAACTCAGTGGTTAGAGTGCCATTCTTATAAAATGGAAGTCGATGGTTCGAATCCATCTCGGGCCACCAAATTGGATTTTGCAGCGAGTCGGAGGCGGTTCCGTAGGAGCCGCCGAAGGAAAAGACCTCCGCGAAGCCCTTTTTGAATTGGCAAAAAAGCTGCCGATTGAGTAAAGTGTAGTTCGAACCGACTTTTTGAGCCAAGAATTTTAATTCTTGGCTATTGTTTTCGGCGCGCGCGGTTTTGGCCGCATCAGCGGCCACGTTTATAAATTCCCTCATTGGTTCGAGCCATTCACTTCCGTTTTTGGAAATACTCGTCATTTTCTCTTTCAGTTTGATTTTCAGTTCTACTAATTCGTTTTTCTTTTGTTGATAAATTTGAGGATCAATTATCTGATCGAGGTATCCCTCAAGTAACCTATCAAGTTTTTTGTCTATTTCTTGGACTTCGGAAGAAAATTTTGTAACTCGATTCTCATTATTTGTTTTTTCTTCCGTTCCTTCTTTATAAAGTCTTTCTAGCCAAAGTTTAGCCCATGAGTCAGGTAAGGCAGATTTAGCAACAATTGCGCGCAATTGTTGCTCTAAAGATTCTTCCCGTAAATAATTCTGCGAACAATCGGTTTTCTTTTTGGTACAGCGGTAGTAAATGTAATCCACGTTTCCTCTAGTTGAGGGATAGCATTTGTGTTTAACTTCGGCGGTAATGGCACAACCACATTCAGCACATCTGGCTAATCCTAAAAAGGTGAAGTTATGTTTATTATTTTTGGGATGTTCTCTGGCTTTGATAATTTCCTGCACTTTGCTGAAAAGTTCAGGAGGAATAAACAGTTTATGAGTTCCTTCGTAGGTTTCATTGCCGAAGTTGATAATGCCAATGTAAAACTTGTTACTCAAAATTCGTTTGACTGTATCAAGATGAAGCATTTTCCCGCTGTACCTGGTTATGCCAAGTTTTTGGAAATGACGAGCAATGTCTGCAATAGAGCTTTCGCCTTCGGCGAAAAGCTCAAATGCTTTTTTGACAATTTTTGATTTTACTAAATCAACTTCGATTGTTCGTAGCCTGGGCTCATTCAAATAACCATAGGGTGCTTTATTGGGTAAAATGCCTTTTCTTAATTTTTGCCGATTGCCTCGTTTTACATTTTCGGACAAATTATCGACGTAATATTTCGATTGCCCAAAAGCGAGGGTTGGCACAGACTGGGCAGGAAAACTGGCCGCGCCCCCATTCGCGGCCAGCAAATTGTATGGAAAATACAGGCAGAATTCGATTTTCTTGTCTTTTAAAAAGTATTTCGAGCCGACTTTTTTTGCCATGTCTGCAAGATCATGGCAATTATTTTCAGCGCGCGCGATTTTTGCGCACTTTTGTGCGCAGGTTATGAAGTTTGTTACCGCTTCGATCCAACTAGGATTATCAGAGTTTAAATCTTTAATATTTTCCTCTAAATTAAGTTTTGTTTGGACTAGTTCATTTTTCTTTTTTCTGTATGTTTCACTATCAATAACAGTATCTAGGTAGGCTTCAAGAAGTTTGTCTAGCTTTTGCTCTGTTTCCTTTAAACTCCCATTTAGCCTCAACGATGTATTTTTATCCTCAATCTTTTGACTTTCTATATCCTGCACTAAAAAGTTGTTCATTTGTGTTGCCCAAGCTTGACTAACACTAACTGAGGCTATCATTTCTCTAAACTGTTTTTCTAATACTTCTTCACGAGTGTAACCTTTTTGGCAACACACTGTTGATTTTTTCTTTTTAGTGCAGTGGTAATATAGATAATTAACTCTGTTATTAGTCTTCGGGAAGAAAAATGGTCTGCTTTCTGCTGTTACACTGCAACCACAATAATGGCATTTAATGAAACCTGTAAAGGCAAAGTCATACCTAGGCCTTGCATATAACCTGCTATGAAACCACCCTCGTTCTTTGATGACTTGTTGTACTTTGTCAAAAGTATCTTTAGTAATAATCGGGGTGTGAGTGCCTTTGTATAATTCTCCTTTGAAAAGCATGTAACCGTAATAAAAAGGTCTTTTAAAAACATCTCTTACAGTTCCAGTTTCTGGTGGATCACCAGACTTTCTTTCCCTAATCCCATTTTCGTAAAAATACATACACATATCGTGAAGTGTATATTTGCCTGTTGAGTAGAGTTCAAAAGCTTTTTTAATAACTCCAGCTTTGGCTGGATCTAGTACTACAGTTTTAAGGTTTCTGTCATTTTTATAACCCCAAGGTGCAAGGGCAGGCCAAACTCCCATTTTAATTTTATACTTCAAACCTCTATGGACATTTTGACTTAAATTATCAACATAATATTTGGCCTGCCCAAAGGCAATTGAGAGCATGAAACGACCCTGTGGTGTGTTTTCAAACCAATGTGTAGGAAACTTTAATGACTGAAGCTCACCAGTATCAAGTAGGTAAATTATCTTTCCACCATCTACTGAATTTCTTGCAATTCTATCAGACATTCTATGCAAAAATAATGTATGGCTTACGCAAATCTTAATGACTAATGGCATCCTGTCCTCTGATATTTTATCGGAGAGACTTTGGTCAGACTGTCTTAGGATTTGCGTTTGCAGGGAATTATCAAATATATGGCTAAATAGAATCTTACCTCCACTAGTTAGTGGATGGTTTATGACAAATGGTTGCTACTGGATAATTCTTTGCAAGTTATGCCAAAAAAAAGAATGGGGGTGATATCTAAAAATGAATAATGTTCTTGATACAAATTCAATTGTCGTTGGAGTTGATGTCCACAAGTTTAATCATGTGGCAGTTGCCATGGACTGCTTTGGTCAGGAAAAAGGAAGTTTGTCTTTTTCAAACCTAAAACTAACTGAATTTAATGAATTTTTATATTCACAAGGATCTAAAGAAAATACTCTGGTAGCCTTGGAAGATGTAAATGGCTATGGGGTCCACATTGTGAACAGTTTAATTACTGAGGGGTTTAAAATCAGATATGTTCCTGGGATTTTGACTGAAAGAGACAGAAAGCAAAGCATTTATCGGGACAAAAGCGATATCTTTGACGCGAGACGGGTAGGAAAAGTCATCCTCACAAAGTTTGAAGAGACACTACCCGCCAAAGAAAGTATATCAACACTAGAAGAAAGATTAATATGCCTGGAATTTGATCTACTGCTTTGCGAAAGACGTGATTTGGTCGGTTCCAAAACAATTCTAAAAAATCAACTGCATGCTTTAATTCACCAGCTTTTGGGAGATACCTATGGAGACAATTTTAAAAGGACAAAAACTTTTACCAAAAGAACAATTCCATATTATCAAAAGGTTGTTTTGGCCATCAAACAAAGTCCTTTAACGAGAGGAATACTAAGAAGACTTTCCAGGTTAAAATTGGTTATGGATCAAATACTATCAATTGACAAGGAAATTGCAAAAGCTGCCAAAGATGACAAAATAATTGAAGTCTTAACTAAAAACATCAGTGGTTGTGGACAAGTAACAGCTGCTCTTATTGTTTCCCAGGTAATGACGGTTAGAAGATTCGCAAACAAAGCTAAATTTGCAAAATATGCAGGCATTGCGCCAACACAAAGAAGTTCAGGTAGAAAAACCCAATTACATACTTCTCCCTTTGGCAACAGAATACTAAACAAAGCAATTCACACAATTGCTCTTTATCAAATCTCAAGAAAAAATTCCCAGGGTAGAATCTACTTTGAGAAAAAAGTTAAAGAGGGAAAAACAAAACTTTGGGCTTTAAGATGTCTGAAGCGTCAAATATCGAACAAGGTATTTAACACCCTAAAATATGTAAATTAAAAAACCAAAACATATTTTAAAAGGGTTTATCTTTTGTGTGGAAAAAGAACAAAACAAAAACAAATTAACAATTAACTATTGACACAAAAGGATGCCAACTCAAAATTGCGTTTGCTTCACCATTTTCGATTTTTTTGATGACTTCCTCAAAAACAGGCCTTCCCAAACTTTTAGCGGTTCGGGATTCTGTTAAGAAGCAAAGAATCTGCAATTTCTCTTTAGTCGCAAATTCTTTCAGTTCCGCAATTTGCGACTCAATAGACAAAACCTGTTTCTCTTTCTCGTCTGTTGATTTTCGGCAGTAGGCAATGTATTTGATCATAGTTTTGTTTTTGTATTAAATTTTTGCGTTTTTCTTCATTCTTTTTATCCCCCTTCGCGAAATACCGAGAGCGTAAGCTCGCGGATCAGAGCGAAGAGAATTTCGCTTCGGAGGGATTTTTCTCCCGACGAAGCGAGGGGAGAAGATACCCCGAGCGTCAGCTCGAGGGAGCTTCATTGCGGCGGCTCTCGGCGAATTTGAATTTTGCCTTTAGGGCGCTCGTAACGGGCGGTGGCGTTGCGAGCGCCCCTCCTTGCGAATCTTCGATTTCCTTTTTGGTGAACGTTTTTGACAAAATTCGAACGTATTTCAAAGGTAGCGGCGGCTGACCGCACCCAGCCGCCGCACTATCTGAAAGCTCGGCCCTCGGCCTCGCAAAAAGTCGGCTCGAACAGACAAAATCGGAAAGATTTTATCTCAAAGAAAAACGCAAAATTTTTAAAGAACTTTATTGACTTTGTGATGAACTGGCAAAACTATTTTTTACTTTCCCCAAGTCTAGTAACGGATAGTAAACTTTTTCCGATCCTTCATAAGTTTCTGCCGCTTGAGTTAGAGCCATTAAACCTTCCCTTGCTTGTTTATGAGTTTTCGAACCTGCATAAACTACGCGTCTAGTGATTTCCGTTACAACGGGAGTAGCGTAGCTACTCGCACCAGAAAATCCTAGTTCTTCCAAGTCTTTATCGGCAACATAAATATCAGCCCCATAAGAAGCTTGCCCAACAAAACCTGATTCTCTAGCTTGAAATCCAACGATTATTAAATTTTCGGGCCATAGCCCTTGTTCTTCCAATTTGGCTCTTGCATCTCTGATGTCTGGGATTTTTAAACCTTTAAGATAGGTTGGATTGCCTCCAGCTGCAACAAACATTTTTTCGGGATTTTTTCTTGCAATTTCTGTCAATTTTTGTAGATTTTGATACGTTTTGTCTCCAGCATAACCATCTATAAATCTAACGTCTCTTTCGCTTGGATTAAGTAATTCTATTTCTGTTTCATTCATTTTTCTCGAAATTTCGTTATATTCTTCTTCAGTAATATCATTTCCCTGATAATCTCTATATGATGTTTTTCCACCAACGGTAATTTTGCTAGGACCCTGCCGTCCCATCTCGGGATACTTTAGCTTTCTGTCATATAAAGAGTAGGTCAATGAAAAATCACCTAACTCAAAACTCATATTTACTACACTCTCCGGGGTTTCAGAAACCAATCTATCTACAACATCTGACGATAGCGTGACGTGTATTGTAGGATTACCTATTTCATCATATTCCAGTCTTCCGAATTCCACAGCACCCGTAATTGAAGATCGAGTTGGAATGACGGTTTTTTTGTCTGGGTTCACTAAGCCTGAAACCTTTTCCATTACAGCAACGACATCTTTTCCATGATTTTGATACCGCTGTTGGAAAAGTGCCATCATTAGCAACTTGACTTGGCTTTCGTCTTTTGGTACTGCTTTTAATAATCCTTCTCTTGTTGACGGGTCGCTGACTCCCATTTCTTGCCAAGAATTTTCTTCAGAGAAGTTCGAAGGAAAATTATCTTGTAAATATTTATCCTTGGCTTGATCAATATCAAAAAAATCCAGTACCCTCACAGAGGGTTTTAATTCTGTTTCTGGTAAACCACTTGTTTCAAGTTTTATTCCGAGGCGCCAAGCTACATATCCTATTGCGGCACCTGCCGCAGTAGCCCCGCCTAACTTTAAGAAGTCTCTCCTAGAGATTTTATGACCTATATTCGGTATTTCTGAATTTTTATCTCCCATAATATTATGTTAAAATTGTATCAAATTTTAAGCTAATTTTGACATATGTAAATTTCCTGGAAAAATATCTATTTTTGAATAGAAATAGAGATTTAGATTTTAGGCTTTATATCCATGATTTAAGAAAGGATGATCTAACACGAATTATAAATTTCTGGTCTCAAAAAATATCAATCAAACCATTTATGATTAATCTAAGCAGGAAACATAATGTTGTTACTCAAAGAAGATTTAATTTAGATTAGTCGGACAATTTAACGTTCGAGTCCGCGGCATAAAGCACTTTACTGGTAAAATGCTATCGATTTCAGATATAATGCTCACAGTGTTTCAGAAGGATATTGCGGGGTCGTCTAACGGTAGGACGTCTGGTTTTGGCCCAGAAAACTTCTAGGTTCGAATCCTAGCCCCGCAGCCATTCGACTCACTTCGTTCGCTCATGGCTATAGCCGTTTTCTTGAGTCGAATGTCCTGAGCGAGTGAAACGAGTCGAAGGAAATGTCGTATACAGTTTACATTCTCCGCACATCTTCAAATACATTATATATTGGACAAACTAATAATTTAGAAAAGAGATTGAAAGAGCATCAGAATAAAAAAACTAAGTCTGCAAAGTACATGAGGTACTTTTCTAGTTTTAAACTAGTTTATTCAGAAAGATATAAAACCAGAAAAGAAACCATGCAAAGAGAAATTCAAGTTAAAAAGTGGTCGAGGGCAAAAAAAGAAGCTTTGATTGCTGGAAATTTGGAGTTATTAAAAAAGTTGTAAAATAAGATAATGAAAAGTTATGACTACAAAAACCGCGAAGGGGTAAAGCAAAGAAACAATTACTGGTTATAAATAAACTAGGCTATAGTATGTATACTAAGCTTGTCGAAGCATTGTTGGGACAGATGAAAACCTTGTGAGCTTGCTTCGAGTATAGCCGAGAAGATTGAATAAGTCGCGATACATTTCGGAATAATTAGTATTCCAAAATGCCATCTGATTTCAACAAAAAAGTATATATTCTTCCAAAGCTTCAGAAGGGTAATTACAATACTCTGATGAAGCTTATCTCACCCAAATTATCAGATCCGGCTCTGTTTCGGCTACACGTACTTACTCATTACTACAAGCATGGTTACAAGAGTTCAATAGATGCCTTTGATGTTAAAAAAAGCACCTTATACGATTGGAAGAGAATATTTGAATTATCAGGGAAAAGACCTGTCAGTGTTGTTCCCAGATCTACAAGGCCTCATTCGACCAGAATGATGGTAACGGACGGAAGGTTGGTTGAGTTTATCAAACAAATGAGAAAGGAGTATGGGAATATTGGTCAGAACATGATTAAGCCATTTCTTGATTTATATGCTAAGAAGCTTGGAATTCCGACAATTGGTTTAACCACAATTGCAAAGGTGATTAAAAGAAGAAGATTAACATTTGAGAGCAAGGTTTATGTAAAGAGGAAGTTTAAGTTCAAAAAGCTAAGAACCAGAAGATCTCCCAAGGTAACATCTCCGGGATTTACACAAATGGATTCAATAGTTGTCTATATCAACAAAGAGAAGCATTTATTTATGAGTGTCATGGATATTTATACCAAATATGCTTTAGTTGAATGCGTTTCCGGGTTATCAAGCCTGACGGCTAAAAAAGTATTTATCAAATTCAAAGATTTAAGTCCAACTCCCATATCTATTGTTCAAACAGACAACGGTTCAGAGTTTCTTGGATCATTCCATCAGGAGACTGAAAAACTTGGTATTAGACATCAGTTTATATACCCAAGGCTTGTCAAAGTAAACAGTTTTATTGAAAGATTCAACAGGACCATTCAGGAGGAGTTTATCTTAAGGAATGACGATATCTATTACAATATTGACTCGTTTAAAAACAAGTTGACCAGATATTTAATCTGGTACAATTACCAAAGGCCACATTCATCTTTAAAGTATGTGTCGCCTATGCAGTTTATTAACACACTTATTCCGAAAAGTGGGTGACTTATACAAGAATCCTAGTCTCGCAGTTTTTGATTTATAATTAGATATGAAAATAGCAATTATCGGATCCAGTAATCCTAGCAACAAAGAGATTGTAAAAAAATCTCAAGAATTAGGTGAAGTACTTGCCTCAAAGGGGCAAATTGTTGTTACTGGTGGTGTTTCGGGTTATCCGGATATGGTTGCTCTTTCAACTTTATCTTCAGGAGGTAAAGCTATTGCCTACTGTGCAGGTAAAAATCTTGATGATCATAAAAAATTCTATCAAACAGACTTATCTAAGTATTCAGAATTAATTTTTCAAGAAAAATACGTTGGTGATAACTTTTCCAAGATTGATCTTTATCTTCGATCTTTAAAATTATGTTTTGATGTTGATGCGGCAATTGTTATCGGAGGACGTGTTGGTACGATGTATAAAATAACAATCTTAGCTGGAATCGCCAAGGATGTTTTTGTATTAGGTGGATCTGGCGGAATTACTAATAAAACCATAAAGGAATTTTTGAGAGAAGGACATAAAGAGAAATCCAAGATTGAGTTCTTTAATTCCATTCAAGAACTTGAGGGTTATTTGTGACAGTTATGGGCCTAAATGGTCCTAGACCAGCCTGTTCAACAAAACTATGGATAACTTTTTCGCTGTTTTACTTTTTATTTTTACAACACTTGGACTTCTACTTGTTTCGTTAAAAAATAAATGGGGTTTTGTTATCGGTCTCATCGGCCAGTTATTATTCCTCACGGCTGCATACTTGGACAAAATGCGTGGACTAATTGTTTTATCAGTTGTCCTAATACCAATCTGGATTTTTGGTATCTATAATTGGTTCCATAAAGACAAAGTGACGAAATAAATAAGTTATAGGTTCGAAAAGTTCTAAACCGGTGCGCTTAAACCAATAAGATGAATGAAGATATCCAAAAAATATTAAAGCTAATAATATCAAAAGTCGATTCAACCAAACTTGTCTGGGCTGTTGTTGGGAGTACAAACCTTGCACTTCAGGGTGTAAATATCGAGACCCATGATATAGATATACTCACAACCGAAAAGGATGTCTTTAAGATCGAGAAAATCTTGAATCAATACATAACAAAATCGGTTAGATATACAGAAAATGGATTCTTTAAATCATATTTTGGTAAATTTCAAATCAATGGTGTAAAGGTTGAAATAATGGCTAATTTACAAACAAAACAAAAGGGCACAAATTGGTCAAACAAAGCCAGGCTGGATAAAAGGATATACATCAAATATAAGAATTTAACTCTACCTGTAATTCCTTTGCTGGAAGAATACAAGGCGTATGTAAAAATGGGCAGGGTAGAAACTGCAGAGAAAATAAAAATAGTGTTGGACGATTACAACGACCAGTTATTGACAGAGCGTTTCTAAACCGGCTCTCTCAACAGTGTTATTTAGTGCAAAATTTTGTAAAATAACTTCATGGTATCGGTTGTAATACCCGCATATAACGAAGAAAAAACGATGACTAAAACTCTTGAGTCTTTAGCTAGACAAAAGACAGGTATTTCTTTTGAAGTAATTGTTGTAGACAATAACTCAATTGATAAGACAAAAAAGATTGCCGGTAACTTCAAAAAGAAATTAAATATTAAAGTTATTAAAGAAAAAAGACAGGGAAGGGGAGCTGCTAGAGCAGCCGGTTTTGCTGAAGCGATAGGAGAAATAATTCTATCTACGGATGCGGACACAGTGGTTCCTCCAAACTGGATCGAGAATATGGTCAAATACTTTGATAATAGAAAAACAGTTGCAGTTACCGGCCCTTGGAGGATCTCCAGAGGAAAAAAGCTTACTAAGTTTTTTGTGAATAATTTCCAAAGACTTTCGATTTTGTGTTTAACAGGACTTAACTTTGGAATAAGAACCGGTATTTATAAAAAAGCAGGCGGTTTTGACCGGAGTTTGAAGGCTCATGAAGATATTGCGTTGACTTTTAAAGTCGCCAAACTTGGTAAGATAAAGTATGCAGGTGATATTGTCGTCCGGACGTCGGGAAGGCGGTATAAAAAAGGGGTTTTAAACGGTCTCTGGTCTTATCAAAAAACAGCATTTAATTATTTTGTTTTGAAAGATAAAAGTAAAAATTTGGGGGATAGAAGGTAAAAGTAGAATAAGCCTTCTTGATTTTTTTAATTTTATTGATAGGATAAATAGCATGGGTGTTATTATAAACAGCTCGTTTGTGAGACAATCTTCTTAGTTATACACGAAGCAGAAATAATTACGAATGAAAGATCCAGGTTTTAAAGATTGATCTTCTTGATTTGTTTGTTATAATACTAATTACTACTGAACGTTAACTTCCCCGCGAAGCGTAAGCGAAGTGGGGTAATAACTTCAATTAACTCGCACTTTGAAAAGTGAATATCATACCGAAAGATCCTTTGTATTTTGCATTGGAATTTTTCGGGGGAAAATGAATTTAGACGATCCCGATGTAACGTCATAATCGGGATCTCGTCACTTATTTGAGGGTTTGATCCTGGCCCAGGATGAACGCTGGCGGCGTGCCTTAGGCATGCAAGTGGAACGAATTGGTAGCAATACTAGTGAGTCGCGAACGGCTGAGTAATAGATAGGAATCTACCCTTTGGTGAGGAATACCTCCGCGAAAGCGGGGCTAATACCGCATATGATCTTGCAGCAATGTTTGATCAAAGCGCTTAACTGCGCGCCGAAGAATGAGCCTATTTCCCATCAGCTTGTTGGTAGGGTAATGGCCTACCAAGGCTACGACGGGTAGGGGACGTGAGAGCGTGACCCCCCAGAATGGAACTGAGACACGGTCCATACACCTACGGGTGGCAGCAACCGGGAATTGTGCGCAATGGGCGAAAGCCTGACGCCGCGACGCCGCGTGAGGGATGAAGGCCTTCGGGTTGTAAACCTCTTTTGATCCCGCCGACAGGCGGGATAGAATAAGCACCCGCTAACCACGTGCCAGCAGCTGCGGTAATACGTGGGGTGCAAGCGTTATCCGGATTTATTGGGCGTAAAGCGTTTCGTAGGCGATCCAGAAAGTTACACTTTAAAGACCAGAGCTTAACTTTGGAAAGGGGTGTAATACTGCTGGAATTGAAGTACTTCGGGGCTACTGGAACTATCGATGTAGGGGTGAAATCCGTTGATATCGATAGGAACTCCAAGGGCGAAGGCAGGTAGCTAGGAGTTATTTGACGCTGAGGAACGACAGCTAGGGGAGCGAAAGGGATTAGAGACCCCTGTAGTCCTAGCCGTAAACTATGCTCGCTA
>Ga0209541_10001349_pt1 | contig 49026 bp, 47 predicted proteins | sample RifCSPlowO2_01_FD_184027 | JGI IMG/M metagenome (GOLD analysis project Ga0209541, IMG submission 184027) | Groundwater microbial communities from Rifle, Colorado - Rifle CSP2_plank lowO2_0.1 (SPAdes) (version 2) | ecosystem: Environmental > Aquatic > Deep subsurface > Groundwater | place... | reverse complement strand
GATTCCTGGTGGCGAAATGGCTGACGAAGGGGGTGATAAACCCGCATCAAATCTCAGCTCTGCAGTTTCTAGGGACAAAAACTATTATGATATTCACCCAATACAAAATCTTGCTGGATACTTTATCAATCCTCTACCGACTGGGCGCAAGACTCAAGGGCTTCATGGTCCAGGAAACCGAGGCATAGATATTGGCGCTCCCAAGGGTACACCTATCTATGCTTCTGCCTCCGGAGTTGTGCTCATAGCAAAAACTGGTTGGAGCGGAGGTTATGGTACTATGGTCATTATACAACATGCTAATGGAACAAAAACTCTCTATGCGCACATGACAAAACTTGGCACAAGCAGTGGAGCGGAAGTTTCTCGAGGAGAAATTATTGGTTACGTAGGTTCTACTGGACGCTCTACCGGGCCGCATCTTCATTTTGAAGTTTTCAACGCTAGAAATCCAGGTACTGACTGGAGTTGGGCGAAATAGTTTTACAAAACTGCATCTGCGACGAGTTTTGTGATCACTCAATATAAGTTAAAGCAACCATAGCCAGGTGCTTTTCCGCTCACTATGTTCGTGTAGAAAAGCCTTGCGATTCTCCCACACGAGCAAAGCAGTTTGCTCGCCACCCATTACCCTGTGTCTTTATTGTACCAAGTTAGAACCTATTTTCAAAATAAAGTATCGTAGCGTTCCCCGCGCGCTAAAGCAGAAGTGCGGGAAAACGCTCTGCAACTCCGCCACAATGTTTTTGGAGCAAAGGAGGCGGAGTGCAGAAATGCGGAATGCGAACGAAATTTTGCGAAATGCTGGGGGTTTGGGGGAAAGTATTTCGCAAAATTTGCTTCGCGTGCTTCCTGATTTTTTGGCGGGATTTTAAAAAGTTTTTTATGATTTGAAAAACAAATATAGCTGAAATACCTGAATTGTAAAAATTACTATTCTTCTTTCAATATCTAAATCTTTATTTGATAAATTCTATCAAATTTTCCCAGCACCTCTTGTGCTATTTCAACCGTTTTTAGTTCCTCCATTCCAGATCCAACTTCTTTTTGATATCTCAATATTCTTGCAATAATTTCTTGACGACAAGCCTCTGTTACGGACTCCATATCAGTTATACCATCAATTATTCTATTTATTCCCATATCCACAGGGTCTTTCACGTGAGAGAGTTCTTTAGTTTTCCCAAACACATCAAACATCTTTGTTAAAAGAGCAAAATTTTCTATATCTTTATCATAGCTTGACCTAAAATTTTGTGCGTCAATTAGTTCATCTTTTCTAATATCAGTCACTTTATTTCCCAAGTCTGCAGTCGCTGCTTCAAAAGCAAGATTCAAAGCGTGATCTGCTTGGAGTTGATATATAGGAAATGTTTCAAATTTAACATAATTAGGAGTTTGACCAGCAATTAAAGATCTATACATTTCAGACAACAAAACTCCAAACTTTCCACTTCCACCACCTGGACTTACAACGACCAGATTGCCATCACCAATTCTTACAGCATCATTGTTTTCAAACGGGTTTTTCCCATTCTCAAATATTTTAGGGCTAGGGTAATTTTTGATTCCATAATGTGTAAGCAACTTAACATTAATCCTTTCAAGATCTTTTCTAAAAATGTCGATTCGTCTCTTGTTGTCAGAACTCATTTCATCGGGCGTAACAGCCAACACAACTTTATCTATTGGAATTTGGCGATCATGAGCGTCATTAATAATTCGGATTGTCTCTTTATCATATATTAATCCTGAGTCACCTCCTATTCTACCTTGCGGTTTTCTTCCGTCTGGTTTCATTAAAATATCAAGTGAATTAACCACCATAACCACATCCGCCAATTTTACTGTTTCTCGTAAAATTTCAGCTTTACACTCTATGTCATATCCGGGCAAAACTCTTTCGGCATGATGATCTGAAAATGGCTTGCCACCAAATTCTAAAAATGCAGGATTTCCCTTCCTTTCATTTAGGGCTTCTTGAAATTTCTCGGTCTGTTTTTCTAAATATTTTTTTGTATCAAATCCTTCTTTCATATTGTTTATAAATCTTTAAGTAGATGATCAACGATTTTTTTTACAACTTCGTTTACAGAATTCATACTGGTATCTATGTGCAAAACCGAACCAACTGGCGCTTCTTTAGCTGCCTTAAATAAATAGTCTTCCAAAAACCCCAATCGTGTTTCTGATGTTTTTTCTTCCACATCTCTATCATCTAAAATACCCCTCATATCTATTCTTTTACGACGCTCAGTTTCATCTAATATTAGAATCACCTTCAGGTCTGGTTGCACCATTGGAAATTTCAATTCAAACTCTTTAACTTTTTCTTTAGGAATTCCTAACTGTGAAAAATGAGCTTTGATATCGTCAAGATATCTACTTTTTACAACATGAAAACCTTGAGATAATAGTCTGTCAATTTCTGCACTATGGAACATCATGGATTCTAGGTAGACAGCGAGTTTTTCCTCCAAAGAACCTGATCTATCAATTTTATTTTTAGCTTGTTCGTGAGGATTATTTATTGTCTCTTTATGTGTATCATAATTTATTACCGGAATACCATCTTCAGATAATTTTCTAACAACCTCTTGGGTGGTGGTTGTTTTTCCAGTTCCATCAATGCCGTGTATGCTTATAAATTTTCCTCTATGTGTTTCGTTCATAATTAAATCATGCTTAATATTTTTTGATATATCGCATTTATTGCAGTGTATTTTTGCTCAACTTTTTCTTTATATGATTGTATTGAAATTTTTTCAAATCCTTTTTGGAGGTATTTATTCCCCCAAGCCAGACGTTCTTCATAGGTTATTTTTTTACACATAAGCATAAAAGCTTCGTGGTATTCTACTTTTGAACCTGCGTCAGCAGAACGAACAATTTGTTCTTCTGTCGAGAGAGGGGTATCATCGAAACCATGAGCCAAAATACACTGAACTATTTTTTTTTGTTGTTCTTGACTAAGAAGAGAATCTTTTAAGATTTCTTCTGCGATTCTTTTGCCGGTTTGGCTATGGTGTTCACCGGGCAATTCTTTATCTCTACCTATATCGTGCAACAAGCAAGCTATTTCAACTATGTTTGGATCAACCTTATTTTCCTCTGCGAGCTCTAAACCAATTTTAACTACATACTGAATATGACACACATATTCCTTTTTATTTTCTTTCAAAAGAATTTCCATTATCTTATTTTTTAATTCTTGATTCATATATTTTATAAAAAGTGATTAATATTAATATCTTTAATCATTTACGCAAAAAACTCCTAGCCAGAAAAACAATAATCCCCTTACTATCCAATAGTAGCATTTTTTTAAGCATAGTATACACTCAAGTCTTTTTTACTTCTCATAAAAAACTTTTTAAAATCCCGCCAAAAATTCTGAATTCGTTTGGAAAAATGGGGGGAAATCAGTGGGACGCGCTTCGCGCGTCCCACCTTCTGGCTTTGAAAAAGCCGTTGAGTTCTGTATTGGTGCGGGATGGGAGAATCGAACTCCCAACCTCAGTTTGGAAAACTGACGTTTTACCATTAAACTAATCCCGCCAAGTAAACCTAGATAAATTTATACCTCAAAAGAGCATTAAAAACAATGCTCATATTTATTCTATCAATCAATAAATATAATTTAAGAGTTATTCAACAATAATCTTCCCGAAGAAAGTAGGATGCAAGTGATCATGGTAACCCCAAGATCCAATCTTTTCAAACTTAAATGACCATGATGCGCCCGGAGGAATTCCCTGGCAAGCATCAAAGGTAACGTTTGTCTTATCTGGGCAATGTTCTGACAAAGATGTGCCACTATAAACTATATGAGTTGGGTGCATTCCTGAGGCAGTCCACATATTTACCGAACTCTCATTTTTAAAAGTAACTATATCGCCTGATCTTATATTTAATGGATTTGGAGAGTAGCCACTACTGGTAAAAGTGATGATATTCGTAGCTACATTTTGATCAACCGACGGAGACTCCTCCGTAATAACTGGTGTTTGAGATGTTTCTTGAGTTGGCGCTTGCACTTCCGTACGTTTTAACAAGAAGTAACCGCCTAAAATAACAATAACTAAAATTAAAATGGTGATAAATGTTTTGTTCATATTGTTTTAAGTTAAAAATTAATAATAAAAAACTAATTTTTACGGCGAGCCACTCTGCTTTTTTTGCCATGACTTCATTTTGTCAATAAAAGTTGAGGGCAAAGAATCCGCCATAAGAGCTATAGTTGCTGCTAAAATTCCGATATCTCTGACCGTTATATCGGTGATGCCGCTTACTGCCAGAACAATAATTAAATGTAACGTTCCCACTAAGGCTGCAAGCCATACAAAAGAATCAATTAAGAGCAGAATGCCAATCACAATATCTAAAGCAGCTGTTCCCATCATGGCTTGCTCAATCGGCATAGGTAGCAATCTTGCAGCCCAAGGTGTTATATACCCTCCCCAAGCTTCAGGCTGTTTAAAAATTAAAATGCCAATCCATAAAAAAGTTATAGCAAGCCCAACTCTTAAAATATGAAATGAAGTTCTGTTCATGATTTTTTAATTGGTCGGGCCGCTGGGAATTGAACCCAGTCTAAATGCTCCCAAAGCACTTGTACTACCGGTATACTACGGCCCGAAATAAACACTTTTTTGATAAAAAACTATTTGGCGATTATATCACAGAATTATATCTTTGACGACTTTTACCCTAGCTTTTTTGTTTTTTAAATCCAAATATACAACCAACAAATCTACTTGCCATTCCCTTTCGCCTCCAACCTTTTTAGATAGGAGATAAGTTTGAATTGTCCGTGATAAGCGTTTTAATTTAAAGGGGTGCATATTGTCTTCTGGTTTATATGCAGATGTTTCATCAAAAACATTGTCTAAAGTTTCACGCGAAACACTTTTAACTTCAATAAAATATAATTTCTTAACTTTTTCAGCAATAATGTCTATTTCACCCCATTTTTTTGTATAATTTCGATCTAATATTGAAAAATTATGTTTCATAAGAAACTTTACAGCTATATTTTCACCTAGCTCTCCTATTTTTTGAGTTTCTGATGTAAATATTTTAGGCATGTCTTATGTTTTGTTTCATGAATAACAATATAAATATATTTCACGTGAAACGTTTAAATAACTTTCAATGTCTTTGATCAAAATCTGCCTGTCGGCCAAGCAATATTCTTAATTCATCAACACATTTTAATCAAAAATTCATATCAGAGACAATCCTATTACTTGTCCTTTATAAACATTATCAACATAGTTATCCACATTTTGTATTAAATACTTAAGAAATAAGACTTTAAAATAAAGGACAGATAGTTTTGTGCGCCCGGCAGGAATCGAACCCACATCAATCGTTCCGAAGACGATCACTCTATCCATTGAGCTACGGGCGCAGTGTAAAATAACTACAGAGAATTATACATCATAGAACTGTATTCTCAAAATCTATCTGTAGATGGGTAGATATCCTTATTTTGTAAGCTTAAAACAGAAAATTGCAATATGTCTAATATAATATATAATTAATTAATTAAAAATAATTTTGCGGTTATGGTTTAATGGTAGAACACGTCCTTGCCAAGGATGAGATTCGGGTTCGATTCCCGGTAGCCGCACCAAATTCAGATTGGAAAAAAATACAAACAATTTAATATCTAAAATACCTAAAGAGGTTTCATATGTAACAGATACAATAGAAAAAGCTGGTTTTGAGGCCTCTCTGGTTGGTGGATGTGTTCGCGATCTTCTCATGAATAAAGAGCCAAAAGATTGGGATATTACAACTAATGCTAAGCCGGATGATATTATCAGTCTCTTTGAGAAGACTGTTTATGAAAATACTTTTGGTACGGTAGGTGTATGTGTTCCTTATGAAACAAAAGATAAAAATGTTTCTCGTGAAACATTTAAAAAGAGTGTTAGTCATGAAACATTCGAATATATTGTTATTGAAGTAACACCATATAGGTTGGAGGCAAAATATAGTGATTTTAGGCATCCAGACGAAGTGAGGTTTAGTGAAAATATAGAAGATGATCTAAAAAGACGTGATTTTACCATTAATGCTATGTCCTTTAGGAATAGCAGTATAAAGGACATGTTTGGTGGTATAAAGGACATAGAAACTAAAACATTGAGAACAGTGGGGAATCCGGAAGATCGTTTCGGAGAAGATGCTTTACGAATGTTGCGAGCTGTTCGTTTCGCTTGCCAACTTAATTTTTCTGTGTCATATGAAACTTCGGAAAGTATTTTGAAAAATTCAAATTTAATAAAAGAGATTTCGTCTGAGAGAATTCGTACTGAATTTGTAAAAATAATTATGTCATCAAATCCTGCAAGTGGAATTGTGATGCTACAAAAATTCGGATTATTAAAAAATATAATTCCAGAGTTAGAAGAGGGGATAGGTTGTGAGCAATTAGGTGAACACATTTATGATGTTTGGGAGCATTTACTGCATGCCTTGCAACATGCAGCGGATAAAGATTGGCCTTTAGAGATAAGGCTCGCAGCGCTTTTTCATGATATTGGGAAGCCTAAAACTAGACATGTTGCTACACGAGTTGATGATTTGTCAGGTCCTCGGTTCTCTGGGTCCCTCTCCCAGCCAGACCATGACAAATCATCAACTCGCTCCGCAAAAAAGAAGTACACATTCTACGGTCACGAAGTCGTGGGCGCGCGGATGGTAAAAAAAATAATGGAGAGATTGAAATTTCCCAAAAAAGAAATTGAATTGGTGGAAAAACTCGTACGCAATCATATGTTTTTCTCTGACACAGAATTAATTACTCTTTCTGCTGTACGCAGAATAATTACAAAAGTGGGGATACCCAATATTTGGCTCTTAATGAATGTCCGTGAATGCGATAGGGTAGGGATGAAGAAAAAAGAAGCGCCATACAGACTACGTAAGTACTTCGCCATGATAGAGGAGGCTTTACGGGACCCAATATCTGCCCGCGCGCTTAAAATTGATGGGGAATTTATGATTAAAGAACTTGGTATAAAACCTGGGCCTAGAATGGGGTGGATTTTAAATTCCTTGCTTGAAGAAGTGTTGGATGCTCCGGAGAAAAATACAGTAGAGCATTTGTCGGAACTCGTGAAGTCTCTTAACATGCTCGGCGATGCTGAACTGAAAGCTTTCGGCGATCGCGGGAAAGAAAAAAAAGAAGAACTCGAAGAAAAAGAAATAGAGAAGTTGCACACCAAGCATGGAGTGAGAAAATAGCTTGACTTTTTTATACTAAAATATATACTTTAGTATATGGATACAACAATGCTTATAAAAACAAATAAAGTTCTTAAAACTAGGGCTCAAAAATTAGCGAAAGAAATGGGTCTGCCCCTGGGTACATTGATAAATAATTACTTAAGGGATTTTATTATTGAAAGGCGAGTAGTATTTAATGCGCCGATGCCAAATAGAAAGACAATTAAAATAATAGAGCAAGCAAGGAAAGAATATCAAGCAGGAAAATTCTTTGGTCCTTTTAAAACAGCGGATGAAATGATAAAAAGTTTAAATTCTTAAAATGGAAGTCAGTTATTCCAACTCTTTTAGAAAAGATTACAAGAAACTTGACTCAAAAATTCGGGGAAAGTTTCAGATTAAGCTTAGAATTTTTCAAAACGACCCATTCAATTATGTTTTAAATAACCATTCTATCCACCATCCTTACGATGGATGTAGGAGCATAAATATAACTGGGGACATTCGCGCGTTGTACGAATTGAAAAACAATATGGCACATTTTTTCCATATCGGTTCTCACAGCGAGCTTTATAAATAGGTTTTTTAATTTTTATTCGGGAAGTGGTGGGTAGGTAGGTTTTTCTTGGTAGATTCTCAAATTATCTCCCTCAATACTAACTCTCATTTCTCCGTGACTGTTATAATTATCAATTTTTGCAGGTGCTGTAATGAGACTCTCTCTTACAGCTTGGGGGATATTTACTCCTGGCTTGGCAGTTATTCCTAAAGTACGCCAAGGTAAAGATAACCCAGTATCCCAATTAAAAAGTGCGCTAACGTAGCCGTTAACCAACATCCAAATAGCTGTTTCAGGCACTTGTAAATCTCTATCTGAAAAAGCTTGCTCTACAGCTTCCTTGATCACTCTATTTTCTGCTCGCCTGTGCATCTCCATTGTCGCGGTACTACCAGCATAACCAGGATCTAGCCGGTACTCTTCTTCTTGACTAACCTTAGCCTTTTCTTCTTCAAAAATGGCATCCCGTCAATACGATTTTTTAGTGGACTAGTTCCTTCAATATTGCTCATGATAATAATATAACATTTTTTAAAATACAAACAAATTAGATAAAGTAATTATCTCGCTATGATACTTCTTGTTGATAGCAAGTTTCACAATAAACTACCTCGGGGCGGTCAGGGGAATATGAAGTTTCAAATTCGTTCTCACATTTTTTTATGCTGTGTAGGTGATTTTTCAGCTCACACATGCAGGAACGGTGCCAAAGTTTGCGCGGATTGCGTTTTTTCATTCTGTCTTGATGGCGGCACTCAAAATCTTTATGCGGTAAGGGCAGATTCATTCGCTTATAGAAATCCAACTCGGACTTGGTGATGCGGAAATTCTTTTTACAATCTTTACATATTAAAACTTCTTTTAAAATATCTTCTGTTACTTCTCCGATTGTTTTCGGCATATTCTCTTCTTTTATTGTTTCTTTGCCATATGTGCCACTGGTTTGCTCTTGCCAGTTAAAACCTTTTTCTTTAGCCCCTTTCTCGTCCATCGGATAGTATTCTTGAGCCAAGGTTTCATTATAGCCAAAAGGAGAGAGCGCGGGAGGCAAAAAGTCGCCATACACCCCGTCTTTTTTCATCTGCGCAACTATTTCTTCTTTTAGTTTTTCGTATTCAGCTTTTTCGTATTGTTTGTTCAAGATACAATATTTTTTCTTACGCAAGCCGACGCAACCGAAACAACTTTCGCAATTTGTCAGGCCATCAGAATATTCAGTGTGGCTGGAATATAAAGTATATACACAGTATTTTACACCATAAGTCTGGAGCATCCCCATTGAGTCGAGACAAAGTTCTGGCTTGTAATAAGTATTGTTTAAATCCATGGAATCTATTGGCCCCTCGGCATCAGCTACATATTTACAGTTTTTTGCGTCTTCTGTGTCGTATCCGGAGACCACATCATGGCAATTGTACATGTAGTCCCCAGTGGCGTTTTTACATTTTATCTGATGAGAGAATTTTACAAGAGCATCTTTTTTTAATTCCTCAAATTCTTTTTTTGCTTTCTCTAACGCTTCAAAAGAAGAGAAAATTTCTTTTTTCTTTGCTTCATATTCATCTTTGGAAACCGGCTTGTTAAAAATGTGATAACTTTTATGTCGCAAGTTGGTTGAGAACATGCAGTTTTGACAATCCCGCATATTCAAACAGAAAAAAAGGTCAATACTCGCCTCGCAATTTTCCGAAAAGAAACATTTATGGCATTTTCGGCAGTCGATGCATTCATAACAGAGCTCGGAATCTTGCACAAAATCACAATCTATGGCGAACTTGCTTCGGTAAACCAGTCTTCCGTACATGCAATCCTCATTTTTCTGGGCGGCGAAAATCAGATAGCAATTTTTCATATCTTCGGCGTTTTGGCAGTAGTCGCTGTTTACGGAATTTATGTTTAACATCGAAATGCGCGGGACTTTATTGCGTAGCTCAAGCCACTGATCAAAAAATGGTCGGCTTAGGTCATACCCTTGCCCATAATCCAAACCTTCCCATTCATCACCCCACCAAATATGCTGGTCATAAACGGGGAAAAGTGTATTCTCTGGGTAGATAGAAATTATTGGCTTACCACTTTTACTACAAGTTCTTTTATACAGAGTTCTTTCGTTGCGAAAACAAAGTCGACGAGCCATTCGGCAGCCTGGACAATAATTCGGAGATGGGGATTTCATCTTTTCGTAGAAATTCAAATCTTCTTGTTCTATTTCAAAATCCTTTTTACAATTTTTGCAGGTTTTTTGCATACAATCTATGTATTATTAATAATAGCACGAATTTTTTTTGATTTTATAAAACCATAGATTACAAAACAAATAGAAATAGCTTGAAGAATAGCAAAAATCCACTTTTCTTGTATCAACATTAAGGTTCCCATACTTACATTCATAAGTATAAAACAAAGCCAACCCTTTCCGTCTTTTTTGGCAAGTAAATATGTACCCAAAAGAAATCCTACAGTTACACCAAGCTCTAGTATTTGTGAGAAAGCAGTGACGCCACCGAAATCATAAACACTATACATGGTTCCAATAATTATTAATATCCAAGTAAATATTTTAGTTCCCTTATCAATAACACGGGGTGCTTGCTCAAGTTGTTTAACTGAAATTATTATGCCGAGAATTATTGCAGGAATACCACCTGCTTCAAGAGCCATAGCAATCCAATTTTGGTTCAATGCCAATATAATAACCCATGGTGGAACTCCGAGAAGATATGTAATCCATCCCCATGTTCGCCACTTAGAATTTTCTTCTCCTTCTGCTCGTGCAAGAAAAATTTTTGCAAAAAGATAAAAAAGGCCTCCCCACAACTGTAATAAAATTTCCATACGCGAAGTATAGTATATTAATTAAATTTGTCAAGCATTATGACCAAAATATGTGGATAAATAAGCCTTTTTATAAGGTTAAAAGTTATTAACAGATATTTTGTTCATCTAGATTGACAAATTAATAGGCTTTATTGTATACTTAAATTATGCAAAATGAAAATTTAAAATTGGTTAAAACATTGGAATTTATCGGTTTTAGTGAGAAAGAAGTTTTGGTGTATTTGGCACTTCTTGAATTAGGGAAAGGCACTGTTACACAGATTTCTCGCAAAGCAGGAATTAATAGACCGACGGGGTACCATGTACTCGCTTCACTAGAAGTAAAAGAACTCGTACGAGTTTCTGGTAAAGAGCCAAAGCAAGAATATGTGGCCGAGTCGCCGGATCAGATTGAAAAATTATTGGTAAAAAAAATCGAGAGCGACCAAGCTTTTATTAAAGAAGCGCGCAAAATTATTCCAGAATTAAAGTCGATGCACAATGTTTCTGACCGCCCAAAGGTTTTATTCTATGAAGGGAAAGAGGGTCTAGAGAAAGTCTACGAAGATACTCTAACTTCTCATGAGGAAATTCGTGCTTATGCGACATATGATGATATGCAAGTTGCTTTACCGGGGTATTTCCCAGAATATTTTTATCGCAGAGCAAAGAAGGGCATCAGTATCCGAGCTATTTTCCCTTACACACAGGCAGGTATTGACCTAAGTGGCTACAACAAAGAGCAAAAAAGAGAGACAGCAATGGTTCCCGCGGACAAATATTATTTTTCTCCAGAGATAAACATATATGACAATAAAGTCATGATCGCTTCATGGAAAGAAAAGCTCGGCATCATCATTGAGAGTCATGAGATAGCTGATGCAATGAAAAAAGTTTTTGAACTTGCTTGGGCAGAGGCGAAAAGATTAGATGAAGAATTGAAAAGGATTTAATTTTCGACAAAATCAAACATTTTCTCAAAAAGACGGGTGCTGGAAGAAGACAGATTGAAAGCAACGGCCAAAGTAAATACACTTAATGAAAGTTTTATACTAAAGAAAGATAAAGGTATGGCAATCAATGCAAAGATGACGGGAGCCAGAGTACGAACTGTGCTACCACGGATTTCTCTCTTGCTTATTTCAGGATTTTTGATGTGTTCGGAATATAATACATAGACTCGCATCCAATATAAAGTTAAGCCTATTAAAATTATATGTATACCAAATATAACAATGGATAATTCATTTTTATTAAATTGCCCAAGAATGCTGGCTGAGAAGGGTATTAAACTTATCAACATAAAGAATAAAGCATTGATATTTGTGAGCTTGGAATCTATATTTTTAGCGTAAATGGAAACAAAAAAATGATGCGCTCGCCAATAGGTGAAAAGTAAAGCAAAACTCAAAACATAACTCAAAAATAGAGGGATTAATTTTTCAATTTCAAGCCAAAGTTGCTCATTATTTATTGGTCCCCAGATCGTTGGTACTTTAATTTGAAAAACTAGAATAGTCATAACTATCGCGAAAATTCCGTCTGAGAGCTGATCTAGCCTAGTGTGGCTCATGAGACTATTTTAACATAAAACTCTTTTCTTGGCATACTTTTTATAAAGCAATCTATTTGGCAGCGTTCTACCAGCGAACTGCTCGCGCCGTCCTGCTACGCAAGGCTTTCTAAAAATCATGCCTACGACGAGTTTTTTATTTCAAGCCAAATCGGGCAGTGGTCTGAGCCCATGTAGTCATGAATCATTCCTGTGTCTTTTATTTTAGATAAAATTTTTGCGTCTACAAAAAAGTAATCAATTCTCCAGCCCACATTTCTATCACGAGCCCCAGTTTTTATATCCCAGTATGTGTAGACATCTTTTTTATTTGGATTAAACTTTCTCCACACATCAATAAATTTATTTTTTACTACTTTATCAATCCAAGCTCGCTCAATGGGCAAGAAGCCGGTATTCTCTTCATTTGCTTTTGGACGGGCAAGATCAATGGCTTCGTGGGCGGTGTTTACATCACCGCAAAAAATTACATTTTCACCAGCTCTTCGTAGCCTTAAGGTAAATTTTAAAAATGCTTCATAAAATTCTAATTTATATTTTAATCTATCTGGTCCTTGACCACCGTTCGGGAAATATAAGTTTATAAGTGTAAAATCCTTATACTTCATACCTATCAATCTTCCCTCATCGTCTAATTTTTTTATACCCATCCCATAAAAAACCTCCCTAGGTTTTTCTTTGGAATAAATTGCGACCCCGCTATACCCCTTTTTGATTTTAGGATGCGAAAAATAAGAAAAATATCCTGGAATATTTCGCACATCCTCTCTAAGTTGATCTGGCTCCGCTTTTGTTTCTTGTAAACATAGAATATCTGGTTTCCCTTTTTTAAATAGAGGAGTAAAAAAACCTTGTTTAGCTGTAGCCCGTAATCCGTTTGTGTTCCAGCTGATAATACGCATATTCACTAATCCATATAAGTTAATTTATAAATAATAGGTTGACAATACCACATCCTGCCCCGTAGGGAGCAAAATATGCATTCGATATTTTGATCTCCTTCCGGGTGTTCCAAGAAATTATTTTCATATTAAATAATGATAACATACAATATCTAAAACGTAGTTTACTTCTTATTGTGAAATTTCTTATGGATGTCTCGCAGGTGTTTGTCTGTAACATGTGTATAAATCTGTGTCGTAACTATACTAGAATGTCCAAGTAGTGATTGAACAGAACGGATGTCTGCGCCGTTACTAAGTAAGTCCGTGGCGAAAAGGTGGCGCATCGTGTGCGGGGTTACTTTTTTAGAAATTCCGGATTTGATGGCGTGCTTCTTTACGATCCGTTCGATAGACCTTCTGGTTAACGGACCGCTTATTTTGTTTTTTCCTTTTTTTGAAATCTCATTATCAATTTGTACAAAAAGGGCTTCACTCATATCTTTACGGTTGTTCAGATATTTTTTGATAGCTTTTTTTGCTCCATCCGAAATAAAAACTACACGTACTTTTCCGCCTTTTCCACGAATAGATAATTCGTCTGAACGCAGATTAATATCAGAAGTCAACGAACATAATTCTGAAACACGAAGACCCGTAGAAAACAAAAGCTCCAGTATGGCTTTATCGCGAAGGTCTTTTAGATCGCTACCATTTGGAGAGTTCAGTAGTCTTTCTAGTTCAAAATGAGTGATGAGGTCGAGCGATCTCTCAGAAACTTTAGCTAATTCTATCCGTTCTGCTGGCATAGATTTTACTTCTTGTCGGGCGAGATATTTAAGAAATGCTCTTAGAGCAATGAGATAATAATTTTGAGTTTTCTTAGACAATGTTTCTCTCTCTTTGCCCGCTGTAGCTTTAGTGAAGGTGGGTTGCCGATTGAGCCAAAGACGAAATTTCCGCACAGAAGAATCAGTGATGTTGGCAGGATTGTCATTTTTTATAAAATTCAAAAAACGAGTGAGATACCGGTCATAATTCTCCACAGTGTGAAATGAACGACCCCTTTCTATTTCTATGTATTCCAAGAATTGAGTTTTTAGCTGTTTAAGAGATGCCATACGGATATTCTAGCATTTATGTAATGTCGCACAATATATTTATACAACAAATAACTTTGTCATATAAAATCCTGAGGATTGCAATTTTGATTGTTTTGTGCTAATATGTGTATATGTTAGCTACTAAGAAAAAGCAAGGAATTATAAAGAAAAATCAGATACATGATAAAGATACAGGCTCCCCAGAAGTGCAGGTGGCTGTTTTGTCCTCTGCTATTGATGAATTGGCGAAACACCTAAAGAAACATAAAAAGGACAATCACTCTCGCCGTGGACTTATCAAGATGGTGGCTGATAGACGTACTCATTTAAAATACCTAGAACGAACAAGTAAGTCTCGTTACAACGCTCTAATGAAGAAAATGGAACTCGTTTAAAAGGAAGATTTTTAAAACTCTTTCTTCGCGTACTTTTTATAAAGCACACATAATTTTTTACTAAAAATTTGCTCTGTTCGGGCTGTCGTGCCACACAAGGCTTTCTCAAAAGTACGCCTGCGACAAATTTAAAAAATCTGCTATACTTATATATATGACAGTCATAAAACATAAAGAACAAAGAGTTGGTGTTTTTATTGATACTCAAAATTTATATCACTCGGCTCGCAATTTATATAAGGCACGAGTTAATTTCGGCGCGGTTTTGAAAGATGCAGTTGCCGGTAGGAAACTTGTTCATGCAGTAGCCTATGTTATTAGTACGGAAGCAGGGGATGAAAAGAATTTCTTTGAAGCGCTGCAAAAGCTCGGCATTGAAACTAAAACTAAAGATTTGCAAGTTTTTCATTCTGGAACTAAAAAAGGGGACTGGGATGTGGGGCTAGCTGTTGATGCTATTAAAACTGCACCCCGCTTAGATACTGTCGTTATTGTCTCTGGTGATGGCGATTTTGTGCCACTAGTGGAATATTTACAAACCATGACTCAAGTGGAAGTAATTTCTTTTGGCAAATCTACTTCTTCTCGCTTACGCGAAGTAGCTGATGACTTTGTAGATCTCTCTCTTAATCCTAGGAAATATTTGATAGGGATAAAATAGGATTTGTAGCAATATTATTATTGCAAGTGAATAACATCGAAGTCCGTTGCTTTTTGATATAAAAATGCTACACTGTAGTAATATTTATCAGTTAATCCGTTCGCGTCTAGACACAAAGTAGTGTTTCAAAATTATGAAACAACACTGTAGTCTGGATACGAACTAATGTAAATTTACAAAATATTAATTTTCTTTCGGTACAGATTTTTTGAAGCTTAAAAAATCTCATCGAGTTTGAAACTCTCAGAGTCGAATGACCTGAAATTCTCGCCCCGTCCGACTCGACAATCCTTCAGAAATTTATATTTTGTAAATTTATACAAAAATTTATGCAAAAAAAAGAATACTCGGTAGAGATTGGTGGAAAAGTTTTAACAGCTATTTTCACAGATTTGGCAGAACAAGCGCATGGTTCAGTGATGTTGAAATATGGGGAAACGATAGTCCTCGCAACGGCGTGTATGTCCAAGGACAAGCAGAACGGTCTCGGATTCTTTAATTTAACAGTGGATTACATGGAGAAGTTCTATGCCTCGGGTAAAATTTCTGGTTCTCGTTTTATGAAGAGAGAAAGCAAGCCCTCTGAAGAGGCAATCTTGACGAGCCGAGTCATTGACCGTACTCTTCGCCCACTTTTTGACCACTCAATTCGCCACGCGGTGCAGTTGATTGTGACAGTGATTTCCGTTGATGATAATGATCCTACAATTCTCGCGGTAAATGCCGCCTCTCTTGCTCTCGCAGTCTCAAATATTCCGTGGAATGGTCCTGTTGGATGTGTCCGAATTGGTAAATACGATAACGAAGATCTTAAAATTAATCCATCACAAAATCTCCACCTAGATGATTCTCAATATAAATTTGACCTGACTGTTTGTGGTAAAGATGGCAATATAAATATGATTGAAGCTTCTGCGCATCAGACCAAAGAGGAAGAATTAGAAGAGGCCCTTAAGAAAGCCAGTGAAGAAATTACTAAATTAGAAGATTTTCAAAAGAAAATTGTTACGGAAATAGGTCACGAGAAAAGGGTAATAGAAAAGGAGACTATTGACCCAGAGTCCTTGGCTTTATTTAATGAAAAAATATTACCTCAAATGCCCGAAGCTATTTTCGCCGGGGCAGGTAAAAAGAAAATAGATGACTTGCATAATGTTTGGAACAAGATGGTCAAAGAACATTATAGCGGAAAATATCCCGAGCGAGAAGACTTTGTAATGGAAGATGATTTGTTCGATAATACGGAAAATGAAATACTGCATAAAAAAGCGATAAAAGAAAACAAAAGAGCGGATGGAAGAAAAATGGACGAGCTTCGTATTTTATTTGCGCAAGCTGGCGGACTATCTGCCATTCTACATGGTTCAGGAATTTTCTATCGTGGAGGTACGCACGTTCTTTCAGTGCTGACTCTTGGTGGTCCGGAAGACAGAAATTTAATTGATGGTATGCAAACAAAAACTGAAAAAAGATTTATGCATCATTATAATTTTCCGCCTTATTCAGCGGGGGAGACAGGTCGAGCAGGTTTCACTAATCGTCGAGAAGTCGGGCATGGAGCTCTGGCCGAAAAAGCGCTCGCGATGGTACTGCCTTCTCCTATGGACTTTCCATACACTATCCGTGTAGTCTCTGAATCCATGGCCTCAAATGGTTCTACCTCTCAAGCTTCAATTTGTGCTGGAACTCTTGCCTTAATGGATGGCGGAGTGCCAATAAAAGCGCCCGTGGCGGGGATAGCAATGGGTCTGATGTATGAATCAGATGATAAATATAAAATTTTGACAGACATCCAGGGGCCAGAAGATCATCACGGCGATATGGATTTCAAAATTGCAGGTACGAAGGATGGGGTTACAGCGATACAGCTTGATGTGAAGGTGGAAGGAGTACCGATAAAGATATTGGGTGAGGCGATGAAGCAATCTAAATCCGCGCGGGTAGCCATCATAGATAGAATTGAAAAAGAAATTCCATCTCCGCGTAAAGACATATCTACTAATGCGCCGAAAATACTTATTATTAAAATAAAGCCAGACCAGATAGGAATGGTTATAGGTAGCGGAGGTAAGGTTATTAAAGAAATTAAAGAAAAGACCGGTGCTGAAATAACTATTGAAGATGATGGTACTGTGTATTTCACTGGCAAAGCTGGTTCAGCTGAGGCAGCAAAAAAAATAGTTGAAGAAATTACTCATGAATATCAAGTGGGCGATACGCTAAATGGCGAGGTGGTGAAGATTGCAGACTTTGGGGCATTTGTACGGCTCAATGCTTCTACGGACGGCATGGTGCATATCTCGGAATTGGCCCCATTCCGCGTAGAGAGAGTTAGCGATATAATAAAAGAAGGGATGATTGTGCCGGTTAAGGTTATAAAAGTTGATAGAGATATGGGCAGGATAAGTTTATCTATTAAAGAAGCCGACATGAATTTCTTCAATGGAAAAAGATAATGAAATAAAACCAAAGATTACTACAACTTATGCCGAAGATATGGCAAAGGTGCTTGAAGAGGATCAAAAAGGAGGATTGATTAAAAAAATTATTCACGGAGAAGAAGAATATCAGAGAGAAAAAAGAAATTTATCTCCAGAGTCAGCCCAAAATAGATTCTTTATACTGATTGGCGCTCTTTTTGTTGTAATTAGTGTGGTTACTTTGTTTTTTCTTTTTTTTAATAAAGACATATCCACTATTACACCGGAGAAGAAATTCACACCTTTGATTTTCAACGACAAAAACACCTTTTTGGAAGTAAAAGATTTCAATAAAGATGAAATAGTTCAAACTGTTTTAAATGAAGTTGAAAAAGTTGAAATCCGAAATGGAGGAGTGGAGGGGATTTATCTTACCCACGATAAAAAGATAATAGGTCTCCGAGAATTTATAAAACTTATAAAAGGCAATTTCCAACCAAAGGATGATCAGTCTCGAGCTGATATTGCAATTAACAATGTGCTTGTACAGGACGATTTTTTGATGGGTGTTGTGGTTGGTGAAAAAAAATCTTCTTCGGAGGCGGACAGGGACTTTTTTGTTCTTATTAAAGTGCGTTCCGTACCCGATGTTTTCGATTCTTTTCGTCTTTGGGAAAAGAAAATGTTTTTTGATCTGCATGAATTATTTGGCATGAGTCTATCCAGTGAGGTTGAGTATCTTCTTACTAAAGATTTTGAAGATGGAATTGTGGAAAATAAAAACGCGCGTATTCTCTACAGTCAAGATGCCAAAATTGTCATGGCATATATCTTTGCAGACGATAACTCTGTCATTGTCACGAACACCGAAAATGCCGCGCATGAAATAATGCTTCGTCTCGCTTCAAGTCGAGTCAAAAAATAAACTATATAAAAGCTGAAATAAAAAATCACAAAGCTGTAAACTCATTGCTTTGCAAATTTAAAGTGCTATGATTTAGGTGCCATGTTAGATAAGAAAAAAATTAAAGAAAAATTAGAGAAAGAAAGAGATGTACTTCTTGAAGGATTACGAGATATGGGTAAATTAAATACTGAAACGAATGAGTGGGAGGCTACTCCAGAAGAGTTGAGTGCTCCGGAATCGGACCAGAATGATATGGCGGATCGATTTGAAAACTTTGAGGCGAGAAGCTCCATGATTCGAACCTTAGAGCCCAGATTAAATAATATTTTGAAAGTGTTGAAGAGATTAAATAGAGAATCTTTTGGCAAGTGTGAAATATGTAAAAAAGATATTGAATCAGCGCGCATGGAAGCTAATCCTGCAGCAAGAACTTGCAAAGAACATCTAGAAAATTAAGATGAATTACAAAAATTCAAAAAATTTTTGCGTCTTCGCCCCCGGAGTTGTCAGGACAGGGAACCCACGACGCTATAAATTTTTTAATTTTCGTAATTCAACATTATGAGCTTCTCTAGAGTATATTCTGCGCAAACACACCTGTTAAAAGGTAAAATTGTTACTGTAGAAGTTGACATTACAAAAAACACATTACATGCTTTTACTCTTGTTGGACTTCCTGACAAAGCCGTGGATGAATCGAAAGATCGCATGAGCTCGGCCTTAAAGAACTCTGGTTTTAAGTCTCCTAAAAATCAAAATCAAAAAATAGTCATATCGTTATCTCCGGCCGACCTAAAAAAAGAAGGTCCGTATTTTGACTTAGCAATTGCTCTTGCGTATTTACTTTCAGCCGAAGAAATAGATTTTAACCCAAAAGGAAAAATATTTTTAGGAGAACTTTCATTAAATGGGGAACTTCAGCCTATTAAAGGAGTACTTCCACTTACAGAACAAGCAGTACGACAAGGTTTCCAAGAAATATTTGTACCAATTGCAAATGCTTCGGAAGCAGCGCTTGTGCAAGGGATTACGATATATGGAGCAAAGACGCTAAAAGAAGTTATTGACCATATTTCTAAAATAAATTATGACAAGAAAGGAAAATCTACCGAAAAAGAAAGACCGAAAATTTTAGCACAAAGGCCGACAGAAATAATTCACAAAGACACAATTCATGACATAGATTTTTCTGACATTAGAGGACAAGAGAGTGCAAAACGTGGACTTGAAATTGCAGCTGCTGGAGGACATAATATTGCATTTTCTGGACCACCCGGTACAGGAAAAACTATGCTGGCGAGAGTATTTTCACATATATTGCCAGAGCTTGGGAACGATGACATTTTAGAAATTACAGGTATTCATTCTATTGTAGGATTATTGGAAAATACGCTTGTAACAGAGCCACCATTTCGTGCGCCACACCATACTGCAAGTTATGTATCCATGATAGGTGGTGGATCAAATCCAAAACCTGGAGAAGTGACATTGGCGCATAAAGGTGTGCTTTTTCTAGATGAATTCCCAGAATTTGAAAAAAGGGTACTGGAGGCGCTTCGTCAGCCACTCGAAGATAATATTGTTTCTATCTCTCGAGCGCGAGGTTCAGCAATTTTCCCTTCGAATTTTATTTTAGTAGCAGCCATGAATCCTTGTCCGTGTGGGAATAAGGGGAATAAAGATAAAAATTGCATTTGTAGACCAAATGATTTAGAAAGATATGCACGTCGCATCTCAGGCCCTATTATTGATCGTATTGATTTATGGGTTACAGTAGGGAATGTGGATTATAGAAAATTAAGTGACGAAGCTGGAACAGGGGAAAAAACGCAAACAATAAAAAAGCGCGTAAAAGATGCGCGATTCATTCAAGAAAAAAGATTTTCTACCCGAGGCGGATCCACCTTTGGCGGAAAGCAGTCTTCAAGAAAACTGCAAACAAATAGCGATATGAATGTCAAAGAGCTTGGTATTTTTGCGTCGCTTACGCCTTCTGTTAAACAACTTTTAAATGACAGTGCGGAAAGGCTCGCACTTTCCGCGCGTGCGTATCATCGCGTGATCAAAATCGCCCGCACCATTGCCGATTTAGAGAATTCTTCCGAAATAAAAGCGAATCATATCCTTGAGGCGATACAATATCGGCCGAAAGTCGTGGAGTGACCGTTCTGGAAGTTATCCACAGTTATATTATTGACAGTGAACGCTCGTTCACTTATACTATTTAGGTCGGTCGTTATAAATTAATCTTTGTAAATAGGTGCTCCGGCAAAAATTTTTGCGTCTTCGCCCTCGGAGACAAAAGGTCAGGGTACTCACGACGCTTAGAATTCTTGCCAGAGCACCTCAACATAAAATCATATGTCGCAAACACAATATTTAAAAATGTTAGAAAAGGAGATACAGAAGATCAATAGAAAAATTGATTTTAAAATTCTCCAAGGAGAAACGTACTGGAAAGAAGCGCAAGACCACAAATTGCTTTTGAGAAAAGTTCGTTACCACACTAGAAGGGGTTTTATAAGTAGACTAATTAATCTGTTTTTTAGAACCAATATCTATGCGTAACCCGCACCAAATTCAAATTGAATCTTTTTATGGGCGAGAGAAAAGAATGCCCACGTATTCTGAAATGATGAAGCTTTTTGGTTTCAAATCCAAGAATGCTGTTTATAAAATTGTAAAAAAACTTGTAGAGGCAGGATTTGTAGCCAAAGATCATTTAGGAAGATTGATTCCGACTGAATCATTTGGGGAAATTCCCATGCTTGGATTTGTTACTGCAGGATTACCAGCTACTGTGGATGAAGAATTGACTGATACTATAAATCTTGATGATTTTTTAATTCAAAAAAAAGAATTTACCTATATGCTAGAAGTTGACGGCGATTCTATGATTGACGCTCATATAGAAAAGGGTGATATGGTGTTGGTGGAGCGTGCGAATCAAGCCAAGGACGGGGATATAGTCATTGCCGAAGTGGACGGGGAATTTACTATGAAATATTTCCGTAAAAATAATACTACAGTTTGGCTTGAACCGGCGAATAAAAATTATCAAATGATATATCCAGAACATAGCTTGAATGTTATAGCTATATTGAAGGCGGTAATTAGGAAATATTAGTATACATAAAAAACAAAAATCCCTATTGGGGGATTTTTGTTTTTTATCTCGAGATAAAAGGTGAACCTCTTGATGCGACGTTGACTCGGACGTCCTAAAAAAGTTATTTTTTCAGACGCTCCTCGTTCGTCGGTATAAAATTATGCAACCGTATCTTTCAAACCTTTTGCAGGTCGAAATTTTGGAACTTTCTTTGCCGCTACCTTGACTTGTTCTCCAGTTTTTGGGTTACGAGCCATGCGAGCTGCGCGAGCCTTTACAGAGAAGATTCCAAAGCCAGCGATTGAAACTTCACCGCCCTTTTTAAGGGTGTCAATGATAGCTCCAAACAATCCGTCAACGATTTCTTCAGCCTGTACCTTTGTACCGCCAAGCTTTCCATGTACCCAGTCAGCTAATGCTTGTTTATTCATATGTTTTTTAGTTATTTTTATAATTCTTTCGACCAGTTTGCCCTTATAATTACTACCCCTGTAGTCTCCTTGCATTATATATCAAGGGTTTTTTTAGGCAAGTGTTATAAAATTGATTAATTTTATCTTGCGTACTCAATGATTCTTGTTTCTCGTATCATCGTTACCTTTATTTCTCCTGGATATTTGAGTTCTTGTTCTATTTTTAGAGCAATATCGCGAGCCATTAGCTTGGCTTCGGCGTCGGAGATTTTTTCTGGAGTGACGAAGATGCGGATTTCGCGACCAGCCTGAAGCGCGTAGGATTTCTCCACAGCAGGGAAAGTGTTTACTAATGCTTCAAGTTCTTGTAGTCTCTTTAGATAGTTTTCTACCGAGTCTCGGCGCGCGCCAGGACGGCCACCAGAGATGGAGTCAGCTGTTTGAACGATTATTGCTTCGATTGTCTCATAAGGGTAATCCTCATGATGGCTTTTCATCGCAGTGATGATGCGTTCATCAGCGCTAAATTTTTGTAAAATTCTAATACCTATCTCAATGTGCGTGCCTTGTACTTCGTGATCGAGTGCCTTGCCGATATCGTGCACTAATGCTCCGGCTTTCGCTATCGCGACATCCGCGCCAAGTTCTTCGGCCAGCATGCCGGCAATGTGCGCCATTTCGATAGAATGCTGAAGAACATTTTGTCCATAACTAGTACGGAAATACAATCGTCCGATAATGGCTACGATACGCGGATCAAAGTTAAATATCCCACATTCATAGACTGCCTGTTCACCTTTTTCTTTAATTATTTTATTTATTTCCTCCTTTGCTTTTTCTACTAGTTCCTCTATTTTTGCTGGCTGAATACGTCCGTCTAGGATTAAATTCTCCAACGCAAGTCGCGCGACCTGTCTTCTGATTGGATCAAATGAAGAAATGACAATAGACCCCGGAGTATCATCCACAATAAGCTCAACACCTGACGCTCGCTCAAAAGCTCTGATATTCCTGCCCTCTTTTCCTATTATCTTACCTTTGATTTCATTATTCGGGATAGATACCACTGTTGTCATAAGCTCAGAAGCTGTGCTTGAAGCCAAGCGCTGAATAGAGGTTGCTAGTATGTCTTTGGCTCTGCGATCCAGTTTTTCCTCGTTGCTATTTTCCAGTTTTTGAATTCTAATCAAAATATCTTCTTCGTATTTTTTCTCAATATCCCGCAAGAGTTCTTCTTTGGCTTCTGTCTCACTCAACTTCGCTACTCTTTCTAATTCTGTTCTTTTTTCCTCTTCTATTTTTACGACTTTTTCCTGAATTTTTTTTACTTCTTCTACTTTTATTTTTATATTATCAATTTCCTTATCTATCTCTACTTGCCTTGCGTCCAGAAACTCATCTTTTTTGATAAGTCTTAGTTCCTTATCTTTCCACTCATGTTCTTTCTTTTTTTCTTCCTCTTTTAATTCCACGAGCTTCCCTTCTGACATTTTCTTTGCCTCGTCCGTAATTCTCTGCGCTTCTTCCTTGGCGCCAACCATCATTTGCTTGATGTCTATTTCAATAGATCTCCTCTTTCCCAATGCGACTATCACTCGCAGGTAATATCCTACAACAACACCAAAGAGAAGCGCCCCGGCGCTGAATAGAATTGTAATTAATGTTATACTCATAAGCTTTAAGTCAGCTTACAAGAACATGCCACTATATTTGCGGTTTTCTTTCTTCAATACAAAAGATTTGAAAATTTTCTCCTAGAAACTTCATAATATATGGAATATTCCTCTAAGCCTGACTATAAATTAAGCGAAATAAATTTGTAAAATGTAACTTGTTTAGTATAACAGATAAAGAATAAGGTGTCTAGTTGTGTAGATAATATTAGTATAGTGTGTTATAATCAAGTATTATTAGTTTTAATAATATAAAATTATGAAAGAAGGTGGATTATTCAATCAAGCAATAGAAACTCTTACAGGACATAAACATCCTAACGTTCAAAAAAGGAAAGATTTAGTTCAAGAAATCAAGGCTCTTCAAGAAAGACTAAAAGGGCTTGAAGATAATCTTGCATTACCTTATGAGGGTTTAGAACGTCCTCTTTATAATGGTGAGAGCGTAGCTGCAAAAATCGAAACACAAATATCTGATAAAGAAAAAAAATTAGAGAATTTAATGCGCTAAATAATTATTAAAATATTTTTTTATCTAAGCGCTTACTTTAGATATTTGGGTTTTGGATTTGGTGACTATTTCATCAACAATTCCGTAATTTTTGGCCTCGGAGGCATCCATGAAGAAATCTCGCTCTACATCTTTTTCAATTTGTGCTAAAGATTTGCTAGTATTTTTTGCCAATAATTTATTTAAATTATCTCTCGTCTTCAAAATGTGTTTTGCTGTTATGGCAATATCAGTTGCCTGACCTTCTACGCCACCGAGTGGCTGATGAATCATGATTTCTGCATTTGGCAAAATAAAGCGTTTGCCCTTTTTGCCAGCCGATAAAATGATAGCTCCGCCACTTGCAGCTAGTCCAACACAGAAAGTCGCAATGTCTGGACGCACATGATTCATCGTGTCTACGATAGCCATGGTGGATGTGACTGATCCACCCGGGGAATTGACATAAAGGAAAATGTCCTTTTTCGCATCTTCGGATTCTAGGAAAAGAAGCTGGGCGATAACAATATTGGCTGTATGGTCATCAATCGGTCCGCCTAAAAATATAATCCGTTCTCGCAAAAGCCGTGAATAAATATCATAAGCTCTTTCCCCGAATTGCGATTTCTCTATTACTGTAGGTATCAACATATTCACATGATATATCTTTTTCGGAAATTTTTCAAGTTATAAAGTCTCAAAGTTTCCCACTTGCCAGTAGTTTTTAAAATGCTAGTATTCTAGACAATGCATAAGGAGACAAACAAACTAAGCCTATCTCAAACCTGCATTTGTTATATTTCTATTCCCATTCTGCACATTTCCTTTAAAAAAGCCCCTGTCGGGGTTATTTTTTTACCCACCTGCGCAGTCAGGTCTAAAATTTATGCTTAAAAATATATTTGCTATTGAAGGAATAATTGTAAATATAAATGGAGAAAAAAGAGGTCGCATTGAAATCGACCAAAATAGTGGACTTATTGAAAAAGTAAACGAGCCGACAGGAACTGCAGATGTAATATTGAAAGACGAATTAATTTTCCCCGGATTTATTGATCTTCATGTTCATGCACGTGAGTGCGTGGACCATAGTCAGGACTATAAAGAAGATTTTTCTACTGCTAGTAATGCCGCAATCAATGGCGGGGTTGTGGCATTTATAGAAATGCCAAATAATTCTACCCCACCTATTGATGATAAAAGTTATGAGGCTAAAAAAGAATTAACCAAAAAATCCAAAGTAGAAGTCGTGCTTTATGCAGGCATCGGCGAGAATACAAAACCATTATCAGAGAATGTACCGTACAAAGTTTATATGGGTCCCTCAGTTGGAACTTTGTTTTTTCATTCACAAGAAGAATTGGAAAAAGTTTTAAGAGCGTATAAAGGATGTTCTATTAGTTTTCATTGTGAAGACCCGACAATCTTAGAAGAGAATAAAAATCAATCTACTCATGAAGAGCGTAGGCCGAAAGAAGCAGAAATGTTAGCCATAGATTTCGCCCTAAAAATGATTGAAAAATATAGTTTAAAAGGAAAGATTTGTCATTGTTCAGTCAAAGAAGGAATTGAAAAAATAAAAAATGCCAAGATGCGTAAATTAAATGTCGTGGCAGAAGTTTCTCCGCATCATTTATATTTTGATCAAGGATCTCTGTCTAATGCCAATAGAGACTCGATGCAGATGAATCCACCGCTTCGTACTTCCATTGATAGAAATTATTTAATAGAAGCTTTACGTGTTGGTACGATAGACTTTATCGCTACTGATCATGCTCCACATACTAAAGAAGAAAAATTAAAAGGAACTTCGGGCACACCGCAACTTGATACATATGGACCTTTTACTACATGGCTTATAAAAGAACACAATTTTACTTTACAAGATATTTACAGAATTTCTGCATATAATCCTGCTCAATTTCTAAATAATTTTACTCATAAACCTTATGGAGAAATAAAAGAAGGATATGTGGGGTCACTCACAGTTATTGATATGAATAAACCAGTAAAGATTATCAAAGAAATATTAAAGACGAAATGCAGTTGGTCTACTTTTGAAGGTGTTACTTTTCCGGGTAGTGTTATTATGACAATAATTAAAGGCAAAATTTATGGCAAGTAAAAAAAAAGCAAAATTAATTTTAAAAGATGGTACGATCTTTATGGGGGAAAGTTTTGGTGCCCCAAAATCTGTTTCTGGTGAAGTGGTTTTCGCAACCGGGATGGTAGGTTATCCAGAGGCTTTGACTGATCCTTCTTTCCGCGGGCAGATTCTGGTTCTAACCTATCCGTTGGTGGGAAGTTATGGAGTACCCAAAAAAGAGTTTTGGGAATCGAACAAGATTCAAATTTTAGGATTGATAGTTTGTAATTATATAGACACTCCATCGCATCACGCGAGTCAAAAGACTCTCCGTAATTGGCTTAAAGAAGAGGGGATACCAGCAATTGAAATTAAAGATACCAGAGCTTTAACACAAAAATTAAGAGATGAAGGTGTAAGCTTGGGGAAAATTGTTATTAATGATAAGGATATTCTTTTTGAAGATCCGAATTTGAGAAATTTAGTCGCTGAAGTAAGTAGTAAAGAAATTTTAGAATATGGAGAAATAGATAAAACTGGGAACAGAACCATTGTTTTAATCGATTGTGGATTGAAACAAAATATTTTACGCTTATTGATATTGCGAGGTTTGAGAGTTTACCTTGTGCCTTTTGATACAGATGTGACTAAATTGAATTTTTCATTTATGGCTGTAGTTATTTCTAATGGCCCTGGAGATCCAAGGCAAGTTAAGACCACTATTAAAAATGTAAAAAAGATGATTGCAAAAAAAATTCCCACCCTTGGTATTTGTTTGGGTAATCAAATTTTAACACTGGCAGGGGGTGGCACTACATATAAATTAAAATTTGGTCACCGAAGTCAGAATCAGCCCGTTGTCTTGAGTGGCTCAAAAAAGTGTTATTTAACAACACAAAATCATGGTTTTGTAGTAAAGAAAATTCCGGAAGACTTTAAAGAGTGGTTTTATAATGCCAATGACAATACCAACGAAGGTATTATTCACAAAAGTTTACCTTTTATGTCAGTACAGTTTCATCCCGAGAGTTCACCTGGACCGCTTGATACAGACTGGGTGTTTGATTTTTTTTTCAAAAAAGCAAAGTCGTATCACAAGAAAAATAATAGAAAAATATGAAAAGTAAATTCAAAAAAATATTAGTACTTGGCTCAGGTGCACTTAAAATCGGCGAAGCGGGGGAGTTCGATTATTCTGGTAGTCAGGCAATCAAGGCTTTAAAAGAAGAAAAAATTAAGATAATTTTAGTAAATCCAAATATTGCCACATTCCAAACTTCCAAAACACTTGCTGATGAGATTTATTTTTTACCAGTTGATGATTATTTTGTGGAGAAAATTATTGCTCGTGAGCGACCGGATGGCATTTGTCTTTCATTTGGAGGACAAACAGCGCTCAACTGCGGACTTGCACTTGTGCAAAAGGGTATTTTAAAAAAATATCATGTAAAAATTCTCGGCACTTCAGTGTCATCTATTGAATTAACTGAAGATAGGAAAAAATTTGCTAATCATCTAAAGAGTATTAATATTCCGGTTCCACCATCAGGTAGTGCTCTAAATATGAAAGAAGCAAAAATTGTAGCCTACAGGATTGGTTTTCCACTAATGATTCGCGCTGGTTTTGCTTTGGGTGGGCAGAAGTCCGGAGTAGCCACGAATAAAAAAGAGTTGGAAGAAATAGTGAAAGGTGCGCTAGCAATATCTCCGCAAGTGTTGATTGAAAAATATTTGCATCACTTTAAAGAAATCGAATACGAAGTTGTGCGTGATAGGTATGGCAATACAGCTACCGTCTGCAACATGGAAAATTTAGATCCACTTGGAATTCATACCGGAGACTCTATTGTAGTGGCGCCTAGTCAAACATTGAATAATGAAGAATACCATAAGTTGCGAGGAGCAAGTATCAAGATTGTGGAAAGTTTAAAAATAGTCGGGGAATGTAATGTACAGTTTGCACTTAATCCAAATTCAATAAATGGTGGACTTGACTATTTCGTGATTGAAGTCAATGCGCGACTTTCTCGCTCGAGTGCTCTGGCTTCTAAGGCGACAGGCTATCCGCTTGCTTATGTTGCAGCAAAGCTGGGCCTCGGCCAAAGTCTCCTTGAAATAGAAAATAAAATTACGAAGATAACTCAAAGCTTTTTCGAGCCGGCGCTTGATTATGTAGTGGTGAAAATTCCGAGATGGGATATGTCTAAATTCAAGGGTGCTTTTGAGCAAATAGGTAGCGCGATGAAATCAGTGGGCGAAGTTATGGCTATCGGACGAAGTTTCGAAGAAGCACTCAGTAAAGCAGTACGTATGCAATCTGGATTTGTGGAGAGTGTTACCGACAATGGTTTTGAAAATAAGGCGGAATTAAAAAAGTTTTTAAACATTCCAACACCGAGGCGAATATTTGCGATAGCGGAGAACATAAAAAGAGGAAAGAACGTAAGGGAGATTCATAAAATCACCGGCATTGATTTATGGTTTTTATATAGAATAGAAAATATTGTAAAATTAGAACTAAAATTCAAAAGAAGTAATATTTTACATAAAAAATTGATGCTTCATTTAAAACAAAATGGTTTTTCTGATAAAAAAATCGGGAATTTGTGTGGAAAAACAGAACTTCAAATTCGTAAATTGCGTAAAAGGATGAAAATCCTTCCATCAGTTTTTACTATTGACACACTCGCCGGTGAAGTGCCAGCTCAAACCAATTATTTATACTTAACATACCATGGAGAGCATCATGATGTGTTGCCGATAGGGAGGAATGCAATTATTGTATTAGGCGGCGGACCCTACCATATTGGTTCTTCTGTTGAATTTGACTGGTCTTGTGTGCATGCGGCAATTGCATTAAAACGGCACAAAAAACAATCAATTATTATCAATTGCAATCCAGAAACTGTTTCCACTGATTATGACATGTCTGACCGTTTATATTTTGAAAATTTATCTTTTGAAACTGTTGCAGATATTTTTGAATTTGAAAATGCGGGAGGATTGATTATCTCGGTCGGGGGACAGAGACCTAACAACTTAGCGAATCAATTGAAAAAGGCGAATTATAATATTTTAGGAACAAGAACCTCTGATATTGATAGGGCTGAAGACCGTAATAAATTTTCAGCACTTTTAGATAAGCTCAACATTCTTCAGCCCAAATGGACCAGCTTTATTAATATAACAGAAGCCATAAAGTTTATAGAGGCTGAAGGTTTTCCGATTTTAGTGCGACCCTCTTATGTGCTTTCTGGTTCTGCCATGCGTGTGTGTTATAAAAAAGAACAGTTATTTAATTTTGTAAACAAAGCGGCAGCTTTGTCTCCCTTGCATCCAGTAACGATTTCCAAATATATAGAAAATGCTAAAGAACTTGAATTTGATGGAGTTGCACAAGACGGTCTAATGATGATTTATGGAATTTCTGAGCATGTTGAAAATGCAGGAGTTCATTCTGGTGATGCCACTGTTGTATATCCCACTCAAAGAGTTTACGCTTCCACAGAATTTCAATTACGTGAAATTTCAAAAAAAATTATTCGTGAACTTTCTGTTACTGGGCCATTTAACATTCAATTTTTAGTGAAAGACAATAAGCCATTTGTAATTGAGGTCAATTTGCGTGCGAGTCGTACTTTCCCTCTTTTGTCCAAAGCGATGGATGTAAATTTTCCAGAGATAGCGGTGGATAGTTTCTTTGGGAAAGCAAAAATGCATAATTTTATATACTCAAAAAGTGTAGTTGTTAAATCACCTCAATTCTCTTTTGCACGATTGCTCGGTGCGGACCCAGTTTTACGCGTGGAAATGTCTTCTACTGGCGAAGCAGCCTGTTTTGGTCGAGATTATGATGAAGCCTTACTTAAGTCTATTTTAAGCACTAATAAGTTTGATTTCCAAAATAAAAATGTATTACTTTCTTTGGGGGGCGAACTCAATAAAGCTAAGTTTTTAGATGCGGCGAACATACTACTGACCCTGGGTTATAAAATTTTTGCCACCGACACCACTGCTTTGTTTTTCGAAAATAATAATGTCCATTGCTCTGTTGTTAGGAAAGCCTTTGAGCATTCACCGAACGTTCTTAATATTGTTGAAAACAAAAAAGTAGCTTTTGTGGTAAATTTAAGTGTAGAAGACAAAAAAATGAATTACAAAGAAAAGCGTCGTGATAGCGATGGTTTCCGTGTTCGTCGCGCTACGGTTGATAATCAAATACCATTATTTACAGATTTACACTTAGCGCGTGCTTTCATCAAAGCCCTTGCGCATTACAAGGTAGAGGATTTAGAAATTAAGTCGTATAAAGAGTATTTACAGAGTTAATATTAGAAAAATACATGAAACACATACTTTCTGCGAATCAGTTTAATAAAGATGATTTAGAAAAAATTCTAGCTCGTGCAGAAGTAATGGAAAAACAATGTAAAACCGGCAAGATAGAAAAACTTCTGGAAAATAAAATAGTCGCTTGCATTTTTTTTGAACCCTCTACCCGTACGCGATTATCTTTTGAGACAGCGGCGTTAAAACTTGGCGCTCAGGTGATTTCCGCAGAAAATGCAATGGGGAATTCATCAACCTACAAGGGAGAAACCATTGAAGATACAACGAGGATGCTATGTTCTTATGCAGATATCATTGTTATTCGTCATCCGAAAGCAGGTACTCTGGATTTGGCTGCGCGAGTAGCCACTAAACCACTTATTAATGCTGGCGACGGAATCAATCAACATCCTAGTCAGGGATTACTTGATGTTTATACTATTAAAAAAGAACACGGACGTTTGAATAATCTGAATGTGGTCTTCGGGGGGGATTTATTAAATAGTCGTACGATGCGTGCCCTCGTTCCGTTTTTAAGATTTTATGAAGGCAATACTTTTTATTTTGTTTCACCCAAAGAACTTGCCCTTCCGAGAGAATATAGAAACGAATTGAAAGAAAAAGGAATTTCTTTCAAAGAGATGGAAAATTTAAAAGAGGTTCTTCCAGTGGTAGATGTACTTTACATGACACGGGTGCAGAAAGAACGTTTTGCAAACAATGCAGACTATGAAAAAGTTAAAAATTTGTTTATTCTAAAATTTCAAGATTTGAAAAACCTAAAGAAAGATGTAATCATAATGCATGCACTGCCGAAGGTAAATGAAATTGACCAGCAGATAGACACTGATCCCCGCGCGGCATATTTCCGACAAGCACAAAATGGCCTGTATGTACGCATGGCACTATTGCTCTACGTTCTTAATCTTTAGAGATTTTCCAAAAACTGGAATATCTTTTCGTTGATGAGTACGTTCTCCGCGTGCATATGAGCGCGCTTCGGGTCTGCTTCTTTGTAATGTTCTAGGATTTGTGCTACTTCTCTCTCAACTTGTTGCTGGTCGGCTGTTATTTTTTCAATTTTTGCAATTTCATTTAGAGCCAATGCCAATTTAGCCTTCTTTTCCGCATCAGTTCGAAATTCCTTTCTCAAATCCTCCATTGTCTTGCCTAAATGTTTCAGATAGTCTTCAAATTTTAAACTCATAGCAGTTATGTCCGACTCCATTCTGTATAAAATTTTATCCAATTCCACTTCAATTAAAATTTCAGGCAAATCCATTTCGCTTTTTTCTATTATTTTTTCTATTATTTTCAGTCTGGTCTTTTCTATCTGCTTGTTTTCTTTTTCTAATTGTATGTTTTCTCGGAGTTTCACTTTAAAATCTTCCACACCTTTAAATGGTCCAAGAGCTTTTACAAAATCATCGTTGAATATAGGCAACTCCCCAGACTCTTCCTTAGAAGCATCAGGTGATTCCGTTTCACTAATTTTGACCTCTTTTTTTCCTTTCACCTCTTTTTCGACAGGTAAATCTGCCAGATGAATCTTTGGCGCGCGAGATTTTCTGATATCCATTATAGTATTTTCCAAATCCCCATCAGTCACGACTATATTTTTTTCAGTGTCTGTAATTTTTGAAAGTATTCCTCTAGCAATATCTCTGTAGTCTGGAAGTTTTATTTCTGGCAATATGGCAGTCTTGATTTTAAATCCCAATGGATTCTTGCGCGCTAATTTTGTTATAAAAAATTCTCCCCGACCGATAGCGTCGAGCTTTTCTTCTTTAATAATTTTCGGATAATGATCGCTTAATGCCATTTGCGCCATCTCTTCCAAAATGCGAATTTCTGGAATCTCAGAAATAAGAATATTTTCTGGTATTTTGCCACGTCTGAATCCATCTAATTCTAAATTCTCGCCGATTTTTTTTAATGCCGACGCGAAATAGGTTTCAAATATATCAGTTTCTAGTTCTCCCTCAATCTCTACTTCACCCTTTGGTAATTTGGTAACTTTTATTTTTAACATGTCACCATCTTATATATATTTACGTGTTTTGTCAAAAAAATACTTCGACCTTGGTCGAAGTATTTTTCGAGTAATTTTTAATTTACAGCATTTACATCAACTCCGGTATTTGTATCTGTTGTTTGAAGTTCTGCATCTAGAGTGTCTAGTTCAGCAGAGTCTTCATTTGTGACAGTATTATTTTGAAATTGTATTTCTTTTTTAGCGTTTTCATTTAACTGCCACATATATATTCCCCCAATAACAAGGATAATAATAATTATTATTAATCCTACCAATGCCCCACTTGATTTTTTTTCTGGTTCCATAAGTTTTTTATTAAAGTTTATAATATTATTTTTTTATAAGGCAATTTATTGGGGGGTAGTTTCTGTCGTAGCAGAAGTTGAGGTACTAGCACTCGCTTCAGCTTCTATTTTTGCCCTCATTGCTTCTTTCAGTGATTTAATTGCGTCATTAAGTGCTCGGTGGGCTTCTTTTATAAGACTTTGTACCTCCTTTGCAAGAGTTGCCAATTTCGTTCTATTTTCTGCTCCCAGTTCGTCAATTGAAAGAGCAAGTAAAGCATTGGCCTCTACGATTTTTGTTTTAGCATCGCTTAATTTTATTTCAGCTGTTGCCACAAAATTTTCTGCATTTATAACATCCACTCCCCTTGCTTCCAATTTAGTTATTTGTGCGTCAACTCTAACTTTTAGACCATTTATTCTTTCCACTGCTGCATCAAATCTCTCCAATGCTTTTTCTCGGCCTGTTATTCTTAATTCTTTTATCTTTGCCCTGACTGTATCTTTTTCTTCCTTGATTTTATCTCTCAAGTCTTTCATATTTTGCTTTACCTCTTCTCGTCTAGTTTTTATTTCTGCTTGAATTTCTTCCCTCCTGGTTTGTATTTGTGTTCTCAGTTCCTCTCTCTTCTTTTCTATGTTATCTTTCACTTCTGTTCGTGCTTCCTTAATCCCCGCCTTCACTTCCATTCTTCTATCCTGCATCTCTTTTTGCAATGCTTCCCTTTTCGCTTTTATTTCGGCTTCTGCCACCATGCGTTTAGCTTTCAGATCAGCCTGAGCTTTTAGTTGAGCTTGTATCCTTACATCTGCATTTAAATTTCTTTGTCTCAGGGGAAGAGTTGCCCCAACACCCGTATTTGCAGTTGTATCTACAGAAGTAGCTGAATCCTCTGCTTTTACTGCCTGTGTATTTACTGAAAATACTATTGCTAAAACAAACAACAAACCTATTGGTAAACCTAAGTATTTTTTCATAATTCTTTAGTTTTTATTTATAATATCGACTCGAACAGACCTAAACCAATTATACACTAGTCAAAGTTTTTTAGATAGATATCCACATACCTTTTTTCACACTCCTTGATTACTTTTATAGCTTCTTTTTTGTCAAAAAAGCCTTTAGTTATGCCAGTGCCGGGCTTCTTGAGGTATTTAATATGTTCCCAGAAATAAGTGGTTTCTTTTTTGAATTGCTCGCCTAAATCATCAATTGATTTTATGTGGTCGCTTCTTTTGTCATCTGAAAGAACAGCGATGATTTTATCATCAACCTCTCCTCCATCTTCGAATTTCATTACACCTATGACTCGTGCTTCTATCAAACATCCAGGAACTAGGGGTTCTATTACATTTACAATTTCAACATCAAGCGGATCGCCATCATAGTCCCAAGTTTGCGGTATTGCTCCATAAGCAAAAGGGTAGGCAAGTGACGAATAGCCAACACGGTCGAGCTTCAGCTGACCCGATTCAGTAATAGTTTCATATTTATTTATACTTCCAGCATTTATCTCGACAATAGTATTGATGACATCGTCTTTTTCATTTACAAAAGCAGAAAGCACATGTAAAAGATTCAGCATGTATTTTGAAGGTTTGTATTTTATGTTTGCCATACTCTTAGTATAATTCTATTCCTCTTTTTTTTCAACACCCACCAGTGATACTTAACGAAGTCCTTTAGGGCGTGCTTTGCGTATCGCCAAGCTCTACTACAGGGTCAACATCTTCTTTTATTATTTTTTCTTCTTGCGCAGATAGGCCATCTCCCTTGATGTCTATTCTCCAGCCAGTGAGCTTAGCTGCTAGGCGCACATTTTGTCCGCCTTTACCGATAGCGAGCGAGAGTTGGTCGTCAGCCACTTCTACTGTCGCTTTATGTTCCTTTTCATCTATTTCAATAGAAATAATTTTTGCGGGGGAAAGGGCATTTCCTACGAAAACTTTTGGATCTTCTGACCAAGAAATAATATCAATTTTTTCACCTCCCAATTCTTGTGTAATGGTATTTACTCGTGTACCTTTTTGTCCGACGCATGAGCCGACTGCGTCAATGTGTTCGTCATTTGAATATACTGCAATTTTTGAACGGGCGCCTGACTCTCGGACAGCGGACTTTATTTCAACTATTCCGTTTTGAATTTCTGGCGCTTCGATGGCGAAAAGTTTCTCTATAAATTTAGGATGTGTGCGAGAGAGGCGTAAGTTTATACCCCTCGGTGTGTCTTCCACAGAATAGAGATATGCCCGTATGCGTTGTCCTCTGCCGAAAAATTCTCCAGGAATTTGTTCTTCGGCTGGCAATATTCCTGTCGCGCGATTGAAGTCAATGTAAATATTTCCTCTTTCCACTTTCTGCACGATGCCCCCTACTATTTCTCCTTCTTTTGTGCCGTATTCATCAATGATGGATGTGCGTTCCGCCTCGCGAATTTTTTGTATGATGACTTGCTTGGCGGTTTGGGCGGCGATGCGTCCGTAATCTTCTTTTGCTTCCAACGGGAAAATAATTTCATCATTCAATTCCACCCCCTTTTTTATTTTTTTTGCATCTTCTAGCAACATATGATGTTCTGCGTTGAAGTGTACCCGTTCATCACCACCCTCCTTTACTGAATATTCATTATCGTTCCCGATCCCCTCGGGCGTTGGGGCGATGATGGCGATAGTTTCATCTACTACTATTTTTACTTGGAAGAAATTTGTTTTACCAGTCTCGAGGTCAAATTTGGCCCTTATGATTTGGCCTTTTTTGCCGTAATCTTTTTTATAAGCGGCAGCCATCGCGGCTTCTATCGCGTCCAATATTTTTTCTTTCGGGATTCTTCTCTCTTCCTCTAATTGCTCCAATGCTGATTTGAATGTTTTTAGGTCTAACATGATGTATTTTCTTAAATTTTTATTAAAAAAGCCCTGTTGCGACAGGACTCATACAGAGGAAGCCTAGCACAGGTTCTATTTTAGTGCAATACCCCAATTTGTTAGATTTTGCTATAATACAATAGATGCAAATCAATGAAGAACAGTTGAAGAAGTTTATTTTGGAGTCGGGGTTGGTGAAGCGCTCGGATTTTGAATCCGCAGTTAAAATAGCAGAGACTAAAAAACAAAAATTGGGTAATGTTTTGCTTTCCGAAGGAAAAATATCCGAAGCTGATCTAAAAAGAATGGAGGCTTTTGTTTTGGGGATTCCATTCGTCAGTTTGGCTAATCAAAAAATAGATTTTTCAATACTTTCTCTGATTCCTGAACCGATTGCGCGTAATTACAATATAATTGCCTATAAAAAAAGTGAAGATGCCTTAGAAGTAGCAATGCTTGACGTTGATGATTTACCAGTGATTGATTTTATCAAGAAGCGTTCGGGGTTAAAGATTTTAGCTCGGCTTACCGACCCTGCTTCCATCAAAGCTATGCTTGTGCAGTACAGGAAAAGTTTGCAAGTAGAGTTTGATAATATTATCCAAAAAGAATCCAAATCAGTTAAAGTTTTTTCTAAAGAAGATGGCGAGAAGTCTGAAACCGAACTCAAAGAAATGGCGGGAGATTTGCCCGTGGTCAAAATAGTTGATTCTCTGATTTTTCACGCAATTTTACAAAATGCGTCTGATATTCACATTGAACCAGGAGAAAAAGAACTTACCATACGCTATCGCATAGATGGCATACTGCATGATGCCATGGTATTGGATAAAAACGCTGGTGCGGGAATAACTGCTCGTATTAAGGTACTCTCAAATTTAAAGCTGGATGAGAAAAGATTACCCCAAGATGGAAGATTTAAAATAGATCAAAATGGAGAAAAGATTTCTTTTCGTGTTTCTACCTTGCCGACTTTTTTTGGAGAGAAAACTGTCATGAGAATTTTGAAAGAAAATGCGCATGGATTTTCACTGGAAACACTTGGTTTCCACGGCGAAGGATTGGAACGAATACATAATTCATTAACACAAAAAACTGGCATGGTGCTCGCTACTGGACCTACAGGAAGTGGAAAGACCACAACGCTTTACACAATGCTTGAGATTTTAAATAAACCAGAAGTGAATATTTCCACAGTGGAAGATCCGATTGAGTATCAAATGCCGAGAGTAAATCAAACGCAAGTGAAGCCTGAGATAGGCCTGTCTTTTGCTAACGGTCTTCGATCACTTTTGCGTCAAGATCCGGATATAATAATGGTGGGGGAGATCAGAGACGGTGAGACAGCGGGACTTGCAGTGAATGCTTCACTCACGGGTCATCTGGTTCTGTCCACTATTCATACCAATTCCGCAGCAGGTGCAATACCGAGAATGATAGATATGGGCATTGAACCCTTTTTAATAACTGCCACGGTTAAAACAATCATTGCTCAGAGGTTGGTGCGTAGACTTGTTTCCAATAAAGAAAAATATTTTTTGTCTTCGGCCGAAACAAAAAATTTGGCCAAAATTGTTGATTTGGCTCGCATGCTGACATTTTTGAAAGAAGAAAAAGTAATTGGACCTCAAGATACTTGGGACCAAATTCCTTTTTATAAAGCGGTAAAAATTAGCGAGTTTGAAGATGGCTATTTGAGTCGTATCGGCATGCATGAAGTACTGAAGGTAACATCCACCATTAAAGAAATGATTTTAAAGGGAAGTTCTCAAGATGAGATAGAAGTACAGGCGAAAAAAGAGGGGATGATGACCATGTTGGAAGACGGAGTTTATCAAGCAGTTTTGGGGGTGACTACTTTAGAAGAGGTATTTCGTGTTGTGTCGGAATAATATGAAAATCAATAAGCGAAGCGAAGATAATTTTTTTACCCGGCTCCACCTTGAACATTAACATTTATCAACCGATTAAAATTTTACAAGCAATAAACTTTAAATTAGCATCAATATAAATTATTAAAAGTGGGGCTGGGTGGCTGTTTTAATAGTCGCTTCACTCCTTTAAAACTAGCCATGCTTTTCTCATATACAACAAAGTCAAAAACGGGAGAAATAACAGAAGGTACATTAGAGGCGCAAGACCGGCTAGCACTGGCTCATGACTTGCGGTCTCGCGGTCTCATTCCTATATCAATAACAGAGAAAAATAAGCAATTTTCTGACCAATTACTGACATTTAAAAATATTTTTTCCAAAGTAAGTGTCGGAGAGCAGATTATTTTGACAAAAAATTTAAGTGGCATGTTAAAGGCCGGACTTTCGCTTTATCGAGCTTTGTCTGTTTTGCAAAAACAGACAAAAAATTCTACGCTTAATAGAATTTTAATATCTTTAAGTAGTAATATAAATTCTGGAGAGACATTATCCTTCGGACTTGCGAAATTTCCCAACGTCTTTTCCAAACTTTTTATATCAATGACGAAGGCTGGCGAAGAGTCTGGCAACTTGGCCGGCGCTCTCTCTGACGTGGGGATGAATTTAGATAAATCACATTCCCTGACCAAGAAAATACACGGAGCGCTTATTTATCCGGGGGTGATTTTGTCCGCGATGATCGTGATCGGTGTTTTAATGTTTGCTTTTGTGGTGCCTACGCTCGCGAGCACTTTCAAAGAGCTTGGCGTTGTTTTACCCGCCTCCACTCGTTTTATTATTTTCCTCGGCACTTTTTTCTCCAATAATTTAATATTAACTTTTGTGGTTATCATCGGTGGGTTTTTAGGCCTGTACTCTCTCTTGCGTGCCCAGTTTATAGCAAAATATTTTGATTATGTTATTGTTCGGCTTCCGCTCATTGGCAATTTAACAAAAGAATTAAATACTGCCCGCACTGCCCGCACCATGTCTTCGTTGTTGCTTGCCGGGGTTTCTATCACAAGGGCGATTGAAATAACTGAAGATGTTGTGCAAAACATTTATTATAAAAGAATTTTAAATCAAGCAAAAGAAATTGTTGAAAAAGGAGCTCCATTTTCCGAAGTCTTTGCGATGAATAGTAATCTTTACCCTGTGATGATGTCTGAGATGATCCAAGTTGGAGAAGAAACTGGAAAATTGTCAGACATGTTACTACAGATTGCTCTCTTCTACGAGGAAGAGATTGAGAATAAAACCAGAAATCTTTCCACTATTATTGAGCCAGTATTGATGATAGTAATCGGAGCCGGGGTTGGGTTCTTTGCCATTTCAATGATTTCTCCACTTTATTCGGTTTTAGACAGTATTAAATAATTTTACGCTATTTTTAAGTTATCCCCATCATCTTTTGCCGTTATTTGAAATACTGCTAGTATGAGGGCAATTATGGCTTTGCTAAGCAAGACATTAAAACTGTTAGTATCTGTTGCCATTTTGGCTTCCCTTTGGGGTGTCTATTTGGCGCACGCCTCGACGGTTTATTCGCAACCTTTTATTGGTACAAATATCCAACTTGGCACCTCTGAACCTATTTCAACAAGATACTACAGTTATTATTTTGGTGGAGCAACTTTAGCCAACCCCCCAATGAACTCGGGGTATTGGACTTCCACTGCAGTGATAAATAAAGTGCGAGTAAAAAGAATTTCTGGTGTTTTGTGCAATATTATTGCGAATTCTGTTTTTATTGGTAATACGGAAGGGAATATCGTAGGTGAAGCCCATCCTCTTAATTCTCCTAGCACTTTTCTTGAAGGTTATTGTGATATCAATCTTTTAAGAGATATTCCTATTGGTACAAAAATATCTTCGATTTCTTTAGTTGCTGACAATGTGTTTGCTACTGATATGGTTGTGGATGGTTCTCCGAATAATGCCGGTATAAGTGTTAGTGGTTATAATGATGCCCAAACAAATGGAGGTTTTGCTTTTCAATTGTGTGATAACCTAGAATGTGATGGAACTTTTTCTCTGCCACCGTCAATACTTCATAACCCAGTCTTGATAGTGCCAGGAGTTTTAGGTACAGATATAAATAAAGGTAGTGAGAAGTTATGGCTAGATTTGGGACGCAACTTCCTAGATATTGGAGATCAGTTTATGGATTCTTTGCAATTTCTCTCTACTCGCCAACCGTTGGATACAAATTTAACAGTAGGAGATGTTATTAGAGAAGCGACAGGAACCCCATCAACTTTAGTGAATTTTAATTATACTAAAGGGCTTATCGACTTATTTACTTCTCAGGGTTACACCGAGGGCGTAAATTCTGATGCCACTTTATTTACTTTCCCATACGACTGGCGTTATGGCATAACAGGAATCATAAACGGAACCACCAATACTACAGTGGATTTATTACAACAAAAAATTCAAGACATAAAAACACAAACAGGCAGCGATGAAGTTGATATTATAGCCCACAGCACTGGTGGTTTGTTAGTTAAAAAATATGTAATAGACAATCCTGTGAATAATTATATTGACAAAGCGGTTTTTGTAGGAGTACCAAACACCGGCGCGCCAAAAGCTATTAAAGTTTTACTGCAGGGAGATGGGTTCGGTATTCCGTGGCTTGCGGATGGTGAAATGAAAAAAATTGCAGAAAATCTACCTGTTGTATACGATCTTTCACCAAGTCAGGAATATTACAACCAAAAAGGAAGTTATGTAAAAATTATCAATCAGGGTCTTTTTAGTTCTACCACTCAAGATTTAGATTTTAATCAAGCTAGTAATTTTTTAACTACTGGTCATCAATTAAATTCTCAAGCGCTCACAAATGCGCAGAATTTACACACCCCAAACTTTGACAATTTTGATTTACGAACAGCTGATGTCAACCTTTACAGCATTAATGGATGTAAGGCGGGCACGATAGGGAAAATCGTAGAACGAAGAGTCAAAACTATTTTAGGTGGTACAAACATAGGATATGATCAACCAGAGAGAGTTCCAGGGGATGGCACTGTGCCCCTGGAAAGCGCCACCAATTTGCCAATTGACTCAGCGAATAAATATTATGCTCTACAATCTGATCATGGGAAAATGCTAAGTCAGGATAATATTAGACAACAAATCGTGAATATTATTTCTGGCAGTAGTCTTATTGTCGACGATACGAAAATTTCTCAAGATATTTCTGAATGTAAACTAAACGGCAAAGCAATCTCAGTTTTCAGTCCTTTAGATATTGATATTACAGATCAAGATGGAAATCATGCCGGACTTGTTTCTGGTGGAATTGAAAATAATATTCCCAATGTGTCTTTTGACATTATGGGAGAACATAAATTTGTCTATCTGCCAGATAATGAGGGACAGACTTATACAATTAACATAAAAGGTACAGGAGATGGAACTTTTACTCTAAAGGAACAAGATATCGATGACAATCAAGTAATCCAAACACAAGTTTTTTCTAATATTCCAGTTAGCACATTTTTGATAGGTCAAGTTAATCTTGGTAATATTACTACATTGTCTTTAGATAATAATGGTGATGGAGGGATAGATCAAACTATTCAATCTTCGTCCGTTACTAATTCTGAACAGTCTAAAGATTTGATTCCTCCAGTTTCAAATACAGTGATCACTGGACTAGCAGGTCAACCTAGCTTTTATCGTGGCGATGTAAATATAAATCTTTCAGCAATTGATCCAATAATTACAGGACAAGAAAATCAAACTTCCGGAGTATTAAAAACTAGCTATAACTTGGACAATGCGAGCTATCAAACTTATCTCCCATCTAATGTTATTAATATTAATACTGAAGGTCATCATATACTTAAATTTTTTTCTACTGACAAAGCTGGAAACAATGAAACAGAACAATCTCTCACTTTTACCATAGATAAAACTGCACCGGAATTCGTAATTCAATTCAATCCATCGAGTAAGGATTTACAATTTACTGGCACAGATAATTTATCAAATATTTCCAACATTACAATCTTAGACCAAGATGATGTTATTACTCTTACCGATCAAGCCGGAAACATCACGCAAATAAAACTAAAAGATAAGGAGAGAAAACATAAGCTAAAGGCAGAAATCAGATCTCTTTCTTACAATAATCAACTAGTAGATATTACTAAAAATAAACTGGTTTTTAATTGGAAATTTGATAAACAAGAAAATCTTAAAAAACTTATCCAACGTGTAAAGTCTAAAAAAGATTTTAACATAGACGCTATTTATGAAGATGGCAATACAATTATTACTGGTAAAGATCAAAATGGGAAAATCAGTAAATTGCTAAGTGGTTTAACTTTACTGAAAATATCAACTGAAAAAGGAGATTTAAATTGGGGATATTAGAATCAAAGATAAAATTATGTTGCATAGGATTTTTTAAGTTGTTATGATTAAAGTATGATGAAAATACAAAAAATTTGGTTGGGAGTATTTGTGGTTATGTTTGTTGTGCCTGAAATCTTATGGGGAGCGTTGATTAGTTCTATTGCCTCAATCTTCAAAATTAATTTCCATTCCTTATTAACAAACAGCCAAGTATTTTCTGATCACCCTATTTTTGCTTATTTAATTATATGTACTGAAATTATTGGGATTGCTGGTCTTTTGCATAGAAATTTAAAAAATAATTATGAAAATAAAATACTGAAAAATATTTTAAGCACAATTCTAGTTATGTTAATAATTATGTTACTAGGTTTGTTGTATTTGAATTATGCAATGAGTAATATAAGTTTCCCATAGGAATAGAGAATAGCAAGAACGGTCCTTGCTGTTACTGATGCACAAGGCAGATACACAGGACAAGACCCGATTACCAAACAAGTTAGAGAAGAAATTCCTGGTGTTGATTATGAACAAATAGGTGATGTGCAATTTATTTCTGTGCCAGCTGATAGTGTATATACTGTAAAAATGCAAGGATACCAACAGAGAATAAAGGGAATAAAGGGGTCAAATAAAGGGGTCAGGTACCTTTTAGGAATAAAGGGGTCAGGTACCTTTTAATAAAGGGGTCAGGTACCTTTTAGAATAAAGGGAATAAAGGAGGAATAAAGGGGTCAGGTACCTTTTAGAATAAAGGGAATAAAGGGGTCAGGAATAAAGGGGTCAGGAATAAAGGGGTCAGGTACCTTTTAATTTAAAAATTGATATAATTTATAGTATGGCTAGATTGCCTAGAGTTGATATCGGGAATGAATTGTATCACATAATAAATCGTGCGAACGCCAGATTACCAATTTTCTTTGAGGAGGAAGATTTTGAGCTTTTCATATCAATTTTAAAAGAAGCAGAGAAAAAATATAATATGCGGATCCTTGCATATTGCTTAATGCCGAATCACTTTCACCTTGTTTTGTATCCCAAACAAGATAATGATCTTCAAAAATTTATGCAGTGGGTCACTCTTACTCACACCCAAAGATGGCATATAAAAAACAGGACAATCGGTAGCGGGCATCTATACCAAGGAAGATACAAGTCCTTCTTGATAGAAGGAGATAGGCATCTTTTATCAGTTATACGTTATGTTGAACGCAATCCATTACGTGCAAAAATAGTAAAAAAAGCAGAGAACTGGCCATTTAGTAGTTTGTCGTACAAACTATTCAAAGGTCCAAAGAATGAATTCTTGTCAGAATGGCCTATACCGGAACCTAAAGATTATCTTTCTTTTGTAAATATACCGTTAAGTAATAAGGAAGAAGAGGCGATACGTGTGTCAATAATAAAAGGAAAGCCATACGGAAGTGATAACTGGTCGACAAGAATCATTAAAAAATTTGGATTGGAGGCCACCATTAGATCAAAGGGAAGACCACAAAAAGGTACTTGACCCCATTACCCTTGGATTGGAGGCCACCATTAGATCAAAGGGAAGACCACAAAAAGGTACTTGACCCCATTACCCCCAAACAAAATCTCTTGAAGCAAATCTCAAATCTGGAAAAGAAAATTGAAAACAAAAAAGAAAAAAATGCAAAAGTATTAGCCAATCTGAAAAATAAAATATCCAAACAAGAAATAAAGGGAAAGATAAATGCTGCTGATGCTAATGAGATTATAAACTTGCTTGACATCCTTGAAGCGCAAGTAGCGGACATTCTGCTTGACCCTGTCGTACTTACTGACCTGAAAGCTAAAATACAATCTCTAAACATCAAGAATAATTTAAAAAATGATCTGCTAAAGCGAGTTGAAAAGCTTGAAAAGAAACAAACACTCATTAAAACTTTATCGAACTTATCAAAAAATATCACAAAGAAATCTGAGAAAGGCAAGATCGATGATAGCGATGCGCAAGCGCTTATAGATCTTCTTCATCAGATTGAAAGTGTGATATAATAAAGTTATGAACACAAGAAAAAAAATAGTTGGGTTATTAATTCTTTCTGTGATTGGTTTTGGAATAGGATATGTTTTAACTAATTCTATTCAATTTAATATGTGCACTGTAAATAAAACAATTACCGAGGCTTCGTGTATCAATTTTTATGAAAGAGTTGGTGACCCACTTCTCTATGGCATGACTGGATTGGCATTTATATTCCTAATACTTACATTCATACCGAACGTCTTTTCCGCATGGAAAAAATTTGCTATTTGGTTTATACCTCTGGCAATTCTTCTTTTTATTTTTTATCCAGACCCAGGTTCCGGCGACTACTTCTCCCCATATCCAGAACAAGTATTCCGCTGGGTCAGTATTCTCTATGTCGTAATCAGTATTTTTATTATTTTTAAATCTCTTAAGAAAGAAGAATAAAAGGTGAAAGGAAATAAAGTATATAAATTATCTTTGATATTAACTTTAACAGTTTTTACTATTTTTTATGTAAAATTATTTCCGGTTTCGTCAGGTGGTATTTATTCTGCATCAGAGTTTGGATCTGATGTTTTGCATAGCGATTATTTCCCTCCTTTTTCAAGTCTTATCTATAATGCAACCCGAGAGTCAACTCCCGTAAACTCTTCAGATCAAGAACCTAGTCAGAAGCAAGGTTTTGGTTTTGGGACTGCGCAAGATAACTCCAGAAGACTTTTTGTTTTTCTTGTCCTGCCTAATTCTCCTGCAGAAAGAGCAGGTCTAAAACAGAATGATGAAATCTTAAAAATTGACAATATTGATGTAAAAAATTTAGATGAGTTAGAAGTAAATAAGACTATAGACGGCAAGGATTCCATCAATCTTTCCGTAGCGCGCTCCAATCTTAAGGAGTCAATTAATATTGAAATTAAAAAAGATACTGTCAATTTTCCCGATCCTTATAATGCTTTATTAAATGAAACTAAATATATGCCGGGAATCGGAGACTATTCATCATCTCCAGATTATTCGTATAAGGTAACTCAAGGATTGCAGGATGTTATCAATAATGCAGAATATGACGTTGAACTTTCAAGGCGGGCAATTGTTTTTGGGGCCTTGATTTGGGGTATTATCGAACTTATCTCTCTCTTTTTAATTTTAAAAGTATTAAAATGGTCTGTAAATTTTAAAGGAAAATTACAAAAAACGAGAGGTTTATTATTAACGATACTTTCTATATTTTTAATTCCTGCTCTTTTGGTTTTTGCATCTTACTTTTTTCCACTATTTCATACTTTAATAAAAATGGGTGAATCACTTGAAGGTGGCTGGATTGATTTAAGTGATCTTATTTTCGCAGTAGGTTTTTTTATTTTGGTAGTTATTAACTTATCTATTCTAATTCCTAAATTTTACAAAGAAAAAAAGATTATTAATTCTATTAGCAACGTATGAAACTTCTACTTACATCGGCGGGGATAACGAATGAAAAAATTGCGATGGCATTGATTTATTTATTTAATAAGTTCAGAAGAAAGTGGATTTATCTTTTGGTCTCAAAAAGAAATAGTATCTTTTTTAGGCATTATACTTTATTCTTTAATTTCTCTTACCCTTATTATCTACAAATCTCTTGGAAAAGAATAAGCAAGAAAGTTGTTATTTTAGTTCGGATAATGTCGGATTCAGTGGGGCAGGGGCACTTTTTAGGTCTCCATTATTTTTATAAGAACAATCTTTAGATTTTTTTGGGAAATAAAACCGAAAGGACGAGAGACAATGTTAAGGCTGACATAATAATGGTGAAAGAAGTTATGGAAGAAATCTGAATGTAAAAAATGCCAGCCAGCATTTTGGCGCCGATGAAGATCAGTATAAAAGATAATCCTTTTTGTAAATGGTGGAATTTGTGCAACACATTTTCGATAAGGAAGAAAAGCGCGCGCAGACCCATTATCGCAAAAATATTCGAGGTAAAAATAATAAATGGATTCTGAGATATGGCAAAAACTGCGGGTATTGAATCCACCGCAAAGATAATATCTGTAGTCTCGACTAAAATAATAATTGCAAAAAGTAAAGTAAAGTGCCATTTGCCATTTTCCTGCACGACAAAATGTCCACCATGATGATTGGTAGTAAATGGCAAATACCTACGCATAAATTTCATTATCTTATTGTCATGATAATTGACATGTTCTTCTTTTTTCTCTCCCAAAAGTTTGAAGCCAGTATAGATGAGGATAATTCCAAAAATATACAAGATCCAGTGAAACTCACTAACGATCAATGAACCAGCGCCGATAAAGATACCGCGGAAAACGATTGCGCCCAGAATCCCCCAAAACAAAATTCGGTGATGATATTTTTCTTCAAGTTTAAAAAAATTAAAGATGAGAAGAATAACGAAGAGATTGTCCACAGACAGCATTTTCTCCGTGATATAAGCGCTTAAAAACTGGGTTGCTACTTCTTTGCCCATCTGCAGGAAAACCAGATAAGCAAATCCCAAGGAGAGAATTATCCAAAATAGGGACTGGACCAACGCAGACCGAAAGGATATCTTGTGTGCTTTGCGATTGAAATACCCAAGATCCGCTATCAAAAAACCAACAATGATGACGCCAAAGATTATAGATAACTCTGTTTGCATGTTCTATATAATACCTTATATGCCGACCTATTTTCAAAAAATTTTCGTGGTATAATGACGACATGGATAAGAAGTCAAAGATTCTGATAGTAATCTTTATTATTACCATATTTGTTTCTATTTTTTTTACCTACAAAAGGTCTTTCCTTGATCGAAATTTTATAATTATTGAAGAAGAAATAGCAGCAGAGACTCAATAATTTATGTCAAATTGGTTTCTCATAGCCTTAATAGCACCGATTCTATGGAGTATTGTCAATTATATTGACAAATACATGCTGTCTAAGTATTCAAAAGATAGAGGAGTAGGAGCTCTTCTCATTTTTTCCGCACTTTCTTCGGTTATTATACTGCCTTTCATTGCTTTTTTTTATCGCTCAGAAATATTAAATATTTCTGGCATAGATTTTCTGATTTTACTTTTTGTGGGATTTTTGAGTGCGGGAGCTTTCTACTTCTATTTAAAGGGAATGGAAATGGAAGAAGTATCAATAGTTGTTCCTTTGTTTCAACTAATCCCAATTTTCGGTTATTTTCTAAGTTACTTTATATTGGGTGAGTCGCTAAGTACTTCTCAAATTTTTTCTTCTTTGCTCATTATGTCGGGAATTATTATTCTTGCCATAGAAATTGACGAAGAAAATCATTTGAAATTAAAAACACGAGTTTTATTTTTGATAGCTGTTTCGTCTTTCTTATTTGCTTTGCATGACACCTTGTTCAAAAAAGTCGCAATAATTGAAAGTTTCTGGATTTCTGTTTTTTGGCAATATGTTAGTTTGACAATTTTCGGACTAATTTTTCTGTTTGGCATTAAAAAATTTAGAAGAGAGTTCTTTTCCATGTTTTTTAGTAATATGGGCGGAAAAATTCTTTTCGCAAATATTGCAAGCGAGTTTTTATATATTTTAGGGAATTTATCAAATAATTTTGCCACCTTGCTGGCTCCAGTTGCAGTTGTTTTAGTTGTTAGCAGCTATCAGCCTCTTTTTGTTTTTATCGGGGGAATTTTGCTGACTATATTCTTGCCTAAGATTGCTGTGGAAAAAATTACAGTGAAACATCTTACTCACAAGCTTATTTCAATCTTAATTATTATCATAGGCAGCTATTTTCTATACTCAACTTCCAATTAGTAACATTTATGTATAATATATAAACATGCAAGAATTATTGTGTCCTTGGGAGTCAACCCAATATTTCGTTTATTCAAGTAACATACCCACTCTTTTTTTCTATTCGCATATTCCAGCCATACTCGTCGCTTTGCTTGTGGGATTGCTTGTTTTTTTAAAGAGTGGCAAATCAAAAATAGGAATCTCCTTGCTGACTGTCAGTATATTATTTTCTGCTTGGAGTCTTTTTGATCTAGTACTTTGGTCCACCAACAGACCAGCTATTGTAATATTTTTTTGGTCATTACAAATTTTATTTGAACCACTTGTCTATTTGATGTGTTTTTATTTAGTCTATCTATTTATTAGAAATGAAGATTTGGCGTTTAAATGGAAGCTTCTGGGTATACTTTTATATTCACCTATAGTTATCCTTTTATCATCCAAATTTAATCTTCAAGGTGTAAATTTAGTAGATTGTACAGCGATAGAGAGTTTTGTCGCCCAGTACTTTACTTATATTGTTGAATCAATAATAATACTATCCATTATATTTTTTACTGCTTTTGAGGCTAGAAAAATTGCTAATATTTCTAGAAAAAAAGAAATAATAATTTTCGGTTTTGGGGTTATTTTATTTTTAATAGCTTTTTCTTCTGGAAATATAATAGGGAGTTTTACTGAGAACTGGACACTAGCGCAAGCTGGCTTAATTGGCATGCCGATATTTATCGGATTTTTGGCGTATTTAATTGTTCGATTTCATACTTTTAACATTAAGATATTTGCTACTCAAGCGCTAATGGCAAGTATTTGGTTTTTAGTGTTGGGCATTTTATTTATAAGACAAATAGAAAACGTCAGAGTTATCACTGGGATTACCCTTATTTTAGTGACCATTGCCGGTGATCTTTTGGTTAAATCTGTAAAGAGAGAAATAGAACAAAAAGAAGAGCTGGCGAAATTAAACGTTGAGCTCAAAGACTTGCTTGCTCAAAGAGAAAGTTTGATGCATCTTATTAACCACAAGGTAAAGGGATCATTTACGCGTTCCAAATATATTTTTGCTGGTATGCTTGATGGGACTTTTGGTGATATAAATGAGGAAATAAAGAAAAGGGCAAATCAGGGTCTTGAATCAGATGATGCGGGTA
>Ga0209541_10001348_pt1 | contig 49060 bp, 46 predicted proteins | sample RifCSPlowO2_01_FD_184027 | JGI IMG/M metagenome (GOLD analysis project Ga0209541, IMG submission 184027) | Groundwater microbial communities from Rifle, Colorado - Rifle CSP2_plank lowO2_0.1 (SPAdes) (version 2) | ecosystem: Environmental > Aquatic > Deep subsurface > Groundwater | place... | reverse complement strand
GCATTTCGCAAAGCGAAATACAAAATTCGGCGGCGGCGGAAAAGCGAGGGCGGGCAAAAATTCATTCCCCCCAACCCCCTTTCTTTTTGCCCGCCCGAGCGTTCAGTTTCGTTCCTGCCGCGCGTAGCGCGGCTCCCTGTCGGTTTTCAGGAATTTCGGATAAAATGAGTTCGAGCCAAACTGTAAAGACACACCAACAAAGAACTAATCGGCTTTTTTGAAGCCAACATGCGGGACGCGCGAACCTTCTTTGAACGAAACTAATGGCGCGCTCCGCCCCGCCGCCGCTCGCTGACGCTCGCCACCCAGCAAAAAAGTTTTCTTCACATTTTCTAATTTGCGCGCGACCAATTTTTTCTGCACATTAAACGCGGGCTCGGGGAGCTACTTGCTCCCCCTTTTTATTTTATTCTTCTGATTTTTCCTCTTGTTCCAGAGTGCCGAGAGACTGCTTAAGAATTTCTTTAAGGCCGACCAAATCAACCTCTTTCTTCTTGCGTGGCTGTTCCGGCGCTTTAAGCTGTTTTTGTTGTTTGGCAACCGGCTCGGATTGAAGCTGGCTTAGGGGGGCAAAGTTTTTGGGCGGTCTAACCGGAGCAGATACCGGCCGTACTGGCGCTGGCGGACGAAAAACTCTCTGGTAAGGTTTGCCCGCAGAGGGTTCAATTTGACTAACGGGTTCACGGAATTCCCGTCTCGGTTCGGATGACTCGCGTCTTTGAAAATGTTGCTCCTGCCACGGCGCAAACTGGCGGGGCATCTCGCGACGCGGAGCGCGATACTCTCTCTCATCTTGTTCCGTATGCGTTGCTACCAAGGGCTGGCGCCATTCCACAATCGCCTTTTCTACTTCTTCGCGCGATTTACCGTATTTCTTGCGTGAATTTTCAAGAACCGCCGCACGTTCGCTTTGCGCCAACGGCGCGATCGTATCCATAGTCGTTGCCGAAAAGGCTTTTGAGGTAACGCCGTCAATCAGGAGTTTCAGATAGATCTGACGGAAGCCGAGGTTGACAATGTCCGTGGCCATGAACTCAGGGGTGAATTCTTTTTCCAGCGCTTCGGCATCTTCGGCGCCAACGCGAAAGGTCACGATTGTGCCGACATTGCCGAAAACAGCGTCGCTGACCGCCTCATCCATCTGGGTAATATATTGATGCGCTATTACCAAACTTAACCGGAACTTGCGGGCTTCGGATAAAATATTGGCGAAAGAAGCGGTGGCAAAATTTTGAAATTCATCAACAACAAGGATAAAGTCCTTACGCTCAACCATTGGAGTATCAACCCGCGACATTGCCGCCAACTGAATATTGGTAATCATTAAAGCGCCTAAAAGCCGCGAAGCGTCTTCGCCAACCCGGCCTTTGGACAAGTTGACCAGCAATATCTTGCCCTCGTCCATAGCTTTACGCATATCAAAGCTGGACTTAGGCTGGCCGATCATATTACGGATCAGAGTGTTGGCAACAAATTGGCCGATTTTGTTCTGAATAGCCGCCACGGCTTCAGTGGCAAACTTATCGGTATATTTGGCAAATTCCTGCGTCCAGAAAGCTTTGACTTCGGGGTCGGTAACATTCTCCACAATATGCTTGCGATACTCCTTGTCAGAAAGCACACGGTTAATGCCCAACAAGGTTGCACCCGGTGTTTCAAGCAAAGCCAAAATAGTATACCCCAAAATATATTCCATTCGGGCTGACCAAGCATCCACCCAAATCTTTTTGAAAACGGAGAGCAGGCCGTCGGCAATCAAATGACGCTTATCAAAACTAACATGCTCCATGATATTGAAAGCAATGGGATACTCCAGATCAGCGGGGTTAATATAGATGACATCTTTTACCCTCTCTTTGGGAATATAATCCAGCAAATCTTCTACCGGGTCGCCATGCGGGTCAATAAAAGCGAGGCCGCGGCCGGCTTGAATATCTTGAATGGCGATATTCTTTAAAAGCTCGGACTTTCCCATGCCGCTCTTACCGATGATATACATATGGCGGCGGCGGTCATCCATCTTTATGCCAAAAACCGTCCGTTTGTTGCGGAAGTTCGTTTCGCCGAATAATACAATATCGTTATTTGCTTCGCTCATTATAATTAAAAATTAAAATGTAAAGTTAAAAATTACTGTATGAAATTTTCTAAAGAAAATTTCATACTTCCTAAATTTTTCATTTTGATTTTTACATTTTGCGTTACTTTGTGGGCAGTCCCGCCGGAGGCTGGCCCTTTACCGCTTCAACGCGCGGAAGAAGCGGCGCCTTTACGCCAATGCCCGGTAAATGCCACAATGTTGCCAGTTCTTCGGTGTTAAGAATATTGTTATGGTGCACGAATTCTCTTGTTTTATAAGCGTCAATTATGTTAACCTTGCGCTTATACTCCTGTTGGTCAGCTCCGAAACCGCGATTAGACGGAAACAACCAAGCAAGATAACCGTCAGCTACTGTTACGGTATAACCATTGGGCTTAAATGTATTAAGGTCGTTGGCGTATAACTGTTTAAACATCCCTATCACGGTTGGAACGCGAGCTTTGTTCATTGCTTCTCTTTTGGCAATATATATTAAGCGATGGCCGCCCTTGAAACCAAGTTTGGAAATTTTCATTTCAACCTGTTCAAGAGTGAATTTCTGGCGCGGAGTCAGTTTTTGCAAGCTAAATTCTTTATCTTCTTTCTTGACCGCTTCCGATGGTCCGCCCGAGATAAGGGCGTCAATCGCGTTAATGACGCTACCGACAAAAGGTTCTTTGACTTCTGGCTTTTTGCCGGTCATTTTATCTACGACCGCTTTGGCTTTAGCCACCCACTCGCCGCCGGTCGGTCTTATGATAAGCTGTAGCCAGATATGCTCGCCGGCATTTAGCGAACTCAAAACTTCAAGATACGGCGCCAGCGGATCGGTTCGCACGAATTCATCCTTGCCGCTTTCTTCTTCAAAAAACGGGTAGGTCTTAATGGGAAAAGCGTCGTCTTTGGTAAACATAAGTTCGGTGCCAAAAAGATCATACTCTTCATTGGGCTCGTCCGGCACCAAAGAAACGTAATCCTCCGCAATTTTTATTTCCGCTTCCGGATATTGAGAAAATATCTGCGCCTCAACCAGATTGCGGACGGTTTCCGTGCAACGAATATAAAATTTTATATCGCCGCCATTGCCGACGATTTCCAGCGAAAACCACTCGGGGACCTTTCCTTCAAAAAACTTCTTTTTCCATGAAAGCGGTTTGGAATACGTGCCATGCAATCCGGAGTATATGTTTTCCGCGATTTTGGGACTTTTCACGACATCCGGCGGCAGGGTTATTTCAAGCAAAACCCACCCCAAAGACGCGATGTATTTCTCCCGCGTATAATCCTGATACCCGGTTATTAAAAGAGCAAACAGCAAAATTGGCAGATACAGCCACCAATAATCAACGAGAAGGGAAAATGCAGTTTTAAAACTGATAAATATATCCATCATACGCTATTTTAAAGAAACGAGGAGTCTGCCCGCCGTCAGACAGGCTTTTATACTTTTTTGAGAGTGTAAGTGCCGTCTCCTCCTTTTTTGAATACTTTAGAATCCTGAAGGTTGAGAAGAATTGTGTTTTCTTTAACTCTACGGGCATTCATTATTTTAGCAACTAATTCGGCTTTGGCCAATGGTTTGGCAGATTCCTTTAAAATATCAATCAAAACGTCCTTTACTGTGCCCGGCTTATAGCCCCATTCGGAAAGTGCGTAAAGGCCTCGGCCAATTAGCACAAAACGGCCATCTTTAATCAATTCGTTGTGGACGGTCTGAATGTTGGCTTTCCTGTCGGAAAAGTTGGTTGAGTTAATAAGCTTGGCAATTTCGCCAAAGTGTCTCGGCTCTTTAGCTTTTTTAAGCACCAAATAGGCCTTGTCCTTGACGCCGCGCGGCCTAATCTCCGGCCAAACAGCCAAACCGACTTCGCCGAAAATGTTCCGGCTGATATCCTTGCTGACGGATAAAATTGCGCGGAGATATTCTTCGGAAAATCGGCCTTCGAAATCTGTAATTTTATTTTCTTTTGCCATGCCGGAAAAATTCTCCATCGACAGAACCGCTTTGTTTTCATTAAAAGCCCCAATTAGCGCCGTGGTTGAATCTCTGAAGTGTCCGGCATGTTTCTCGCTCAAAGCCCAAAACGAAGTAAAATTATTGTTTTCGTTAAACCGATAAAATTCTCCGTTCAAAGTCAAACAAAAGACAAGCGCGGAATTGGTAACGGAATCTTTTTCGTTTCCGCTAAAAGCCCTGAAAAGGTCCCGCTCTTTCATAACACCGCTGGAGCCGGCCAGTATTTTGCGGGACATTTCCACAAAGTCGTTTATTTGATTGTTCTGCCCAAGCGTCTTGGTCAGCTGGCCAAAGGTAAATTCCTCAATTTGCCGGACCCTTTCTCTGGTAATGCCGTAGCTTTGGCCGATAGATTCCAAGGTTTCTTTTTTGCCGGTTTTTAAACCGAAACGCCGCGTAATGATATCGCGGTTTCTGGAAGAAAGATTTTTTACCAACTGGCCCACCGTTTTGGCGATTGACGATATGGGTAATGCCATAAAACTATTTAAATCAATTTAACCTTTGTGTATAACACAAGCATTTCAGCAGTGCAAGCCCTTGAGTCAAGATAATCAAAACAATATCACTATCGGTTAGTTAAGTCAAGCATTCCTTTTTCTCTTGGCCCACCAGACGATTATCGGCGAAGCGACAAATATGGAAGAATACGCTCCGGAAAAAATACCGATAATCAGCGCCAAAGAAAAATATTTAATGGTCGCCCCGCCAAAAAAGTAAATGGCGAGAAGAGAAAGCAGGGTGGTAAAAGTGGTATTAAGCGAACGACTAAGCGTCTGAAGAATGCTACGATGCACTATCGCCCCGAAATCTTCTTTGAAACCATAACGGATACTGTTCTCCCGAACCCGGTCAAATACGACCACCGTATCCGATATTGAATAGCCAAGAATCGTCAGCGCCGCCGCCACGAATACGGCGCTGATCTCTATACCCGCGTAATAGCCCAGCAAAGCAAAAACCCCGAATGGGATTATAACATCATGAACCAGAGCGATAAGGCCGGCAATGCCCATCACCCACGAAGGTATAACCCGGCCTATGCGGCGAAAAACAATGGCAATATAAATAATAATCGCCAGCAAAACCAATGCAATGGCGGTGATACTCTTTTGCTTAAGTTCTTTGCCGATAGTCGGGCCGACGGATTCAAATCTTTTTTCTTCAACTCCGGGGTAATCTTTCTGAAATTTACGCAACACCTCCTGATGTTTGGCCTCGGATATTTCTAAAGACCGGGCCAAAAGCCCACGGTCGCCCACCGGACTTACGGAAACATCTTTAATTTCAAGCTGTTGGATGGCCAGCTGGACATCGGCAACAGCCGGAGTTTTATCTTTGAACTCCAGTTCAAGCAAACTGCCGCCACGAAAATCTACGCCCAACTTCAACCCATACATGGACAGTAAAATCACAGACGCAACCACCAGCGCCATTGAGACAAAGAACATGAATGTATATACTTTCGGCATATTTAACATTCGCCATTTGCCTTTAATTTACCCTTGGTCCGTTGAGTCATTGATAAATTATTGGAAACTGGAAAATGGGAACTGGAAATTAATCAGAATAGCCATTTCTTACTTTCAAACCTCGGGCGAATAAAAATCATCAGAAATGACCGCGTTACAAACAGCGCGCTGACCAAGCTCATAACCACTCCTATCCCAAGCGTTAAAGCAAAACCCTTAACAATAGAACTTGTAAACATATAGAGAATAAGAGCGCCGATAAGCGTAGTGATGTGGCTGTCGCGAATGGAAAGCCAAGCTCTAGAAAAACCTTCGCTTACCGCCTGACTAAGACTTTTGCCCGCCTTAAGTTCTTCCCGCATGCGGGAAAATATCAGGACATTGGCATCTACGGCCATGCCCATTGAAAGAATAAACCCGGCAATACCCGCCAAACCCAAAGTAACCGGAATTAATTTATAAACCGCCAGCACAACCAAAACATAAACGGCTAAAGCCGCCACAGCCAGAGCTCCCGGAAGACGGTAATAAAGAATCATGAACAACGCTACGGAAATAAAACCGTAAAGACCGGCTTTAAGACTTTTCGTCAGCGACTCAATGCCTAATGAAGCGCCGACGGTTTGCTGGGAAACCAGCTTAATCGGAACAGGCAAAGCGCCGGAATTCAACCGCGTAGCCAGCATTTTGGCTTCCGTAGGCGTAAAGCGGCCGCTGATGACCGCCTTACCGTCTGCTATTTCGCTCTGAACAATCGGAATGCTGATGGGAAAACCGTCTAAATATATGGCTACCCGCTTACCAATGTTTCTTTTGGTTATTTCTCCGAATAATTTAGCTCCGGCATCAGTCAATTCTAAACTCACCTCCGGCGAATATGTGCGCGAATCAAAAGTCAATTGGGCGCGTTTTAAGTGGCTTCCGTTAAGACCGGTGCTTTTAAAAGGACTTTCGTCAAGCCGTTTGCCTTGGGATTGCGCCTGAATAATATCGTCAGTTTGGGAAATTTCCTCCTTAAATTCCAAAAGTGGAGTTTCACCGATAAGTTCTATCGCTTGACTGACATCTTTGATGCCGGCCAGATCAACCACCAATCTGTTGCCTTCGCTGATTTGGATTACCGGCTCCGATACGCCGAAAAAATTAACTCTCCGCTCAACGACATCCCTGATCCCTTCCATAGCGCTATCCTTTTCAGCTGAATCAATTTTTGACAGATCGGCTTCGTAAACCAGATGGGTGCCGCCCAAAAGATCCAAGCCCAACTGGAATGGCCGTAAAACCGCTACTTTAGGAAGATCAAGCGACATTTTTTTATTAAAAAAATCTATAGCGCGATTGACGCCTTGCGGATATACAAAAGCCAGCAGAAGAATAGAAACAGCCACGATTGCAAAAATTTTATGCGAGTTGTTCACTTAGGATATTAAGATTTAAACATATCAAATAAAAAAAGCAAGGGAGAATATTCCTTGCTGTGAAGTAATCACATCTAACTATGCCAGATACTTCTTCAAAACTTCGCCGGCGATGAGGAGCCGCAAGATTTCGCTGGTGCCCTCAAATATCCGGATAACCCGCGAATCACGGTATAACCGGGCAATTTCGTATTCTTCCATATAACCCGAACCGCCATGAATTTGCAGGGCCATATCCACCGCCTTGAAAACGTATTCGGAGCCCATCAGTTTGGTAATCGCCGCTTCCGTGCGGGTATCTTTCCCCTTATCTATCATCCAGGTCGTCTGATATACCGCGGGCTGTAAAAGATAATACATCGCTTCGATGTCGCCGATATTTGCCTGAATAAGCTGGTGGGTATAAATCGGTTGGCCGAAAGTGCTGCGGTTTTTGGCAAACTCCAAAGCGCAATCCCGCGCCGCCCGAATCATTCCCAAACACGCAGCCGCGAGCATATTCCGCGAACGATTGAATGTTCGCATCACAATTTTGAACCCCTGGCCGACTTCGCCTAAAAGGTTCCCCTCCGGGACAAAAACGTCATCCATCTTAAAACCCGATGTTCTTGAGGCATGCAGTCCGATTTTGTGCTCCGGCTTGCCAAATGTAAATCCCTTGTTGACGCTGTCCACAATAAACGCGGCCAGAGTTTTATTGCCTCCAAGCTGGTCTGTCTGCGCGAAAGTAACCACAAAATCAGAGAGATCGCCGTTGGTAATGAACACCTTCTCACCATTGAGAAGCCAACCGCCATCAACTTTTTTTGCCATTGTTTTAATTCCGGCGATATCCGAGCCTACATCCGGTTCAGTCGTGGCCAAAGCCCCGATTTTCTCACCCTTAATTCCCGGAACCAAATAACGTTCCCTCTGTTCTTCACTGCCGAACAAATCAATGCAAAGACATCCCAGACCGACATGCGCGCCGACCATAACCGCGGTTGACGCGTGTATACGGCAAAGCTCTTCCATCATCACCGCCGTTCCCGTTTCGCCAAGACCCAGACCGCCATACTTTTCAGCAAATGGAATTCCAAAAAACCCAAGATCGGCCATTTGCTTAATCAGCTCCGCCGATACCCGTCCTTCTTTTTCCATCAGGGGGATCTGCGGTTTAATTTGTTCTTTGGCAAAATCGGCCACCAACTGGCGAACATTATCGTAATCCTCCGTCTGCCATGGCAGTATTTCAAGAACTTTTTTCTCTTGTTGGACCGGCGCTTCTGCTTTCTGTTCGGCTTTGGGCAATATTCCCTGTCCGATTACGCTGGAAAATCTCGGGGCCCGCTTTTCTAAAAACGCGGTTACGCCTTCAAGTCCGTCCGAAGAAAGAATGCATTGCAAAAAGTATTTTTGCTCCACCGCCAAAGCATTCTCCAATACGCCGCAAAGAAATCCTTCATAAACGGCCCTCTGCGCCATTCTGACCGCAAATTCCGGTTTACCCTTGGCCATGTCAAGAAGTTTGTCAAACAGCAGGGCCTCTCCCGTAAACTTATCTATTTTCCAGCCGGTCTGTTTGCGGGGCCAGTTATTCAAAACCCGAACCGCAAATTCTCTGATGCCGGCAATAAAGTCAGATTGAATAATTTCATCAACCAGATTTATGTCTTGCGCCTGACTGACGCTTAATTTTTTCGCGCCAAGAATCATTCCGAGCGCTTCTTCGGCGCCAATGCGCCGAGATAGTCTTTGGGTTCCGCCCATGCCGGGAATAATACCCAGATTTATCTCCGGAAAACTGAATTGGGCGTTGGGGCTCGTGATAATATAGTCGCAACTCAAGGCCAGTTCCAGTCCGCCGCCAAAGCAAATGCCGTTTACGGCCGCGATCACCGGTTTTTGGCAACTATCGATTTGACCGCAGAAATTCTGAAGCCGGAGCAAGAGCGACTTAATTTCTTCGGCATCTCCCTTTTTGGCCAGATCATATATCATTTTCACATCCGCGCCAGCGCAGAATACCAAACCATTCGCAGTAACAACAACCGCTTTGACATCTTTATTCAGTTCCAACTCACGAAATTGCTTTTTCAGCGCTTCAAACACTTCCAACGACAGCGCGTTCATCGGCGGATTATTCAGAAAAATAACGCCTAAATTGCCGGAAATTTTGGTTTCAACTACAGACATATTTTCACCTCTTCAATTGTTAGAGATCGGCCTTATTTTAACACAAACAAAAAAGCAGCCAATCCCGTTAGAAGTCCGGCCTGCCTTTCGGCATGGCTGGCAGGCGATCCGTCTTTGACGGACGCCTTACTTCTAATGGGATGACTGTCGTGGACGTATCCAAGGTTCGACCTTGGATGAACCTTACCAATCGGTAAAGAATCGTTCGTTCTTGGCCGCCATATCGCGCAACAGCTGATATGGAGCGAAACGCGGTTCTTTAACTGCCCATTTTTCAAGCGTCGCCAGCAGTTTAGCCGCGCCCATCTCATCAACTATGTGCAGGGGTCCGTTCTTGGGACAACCAATGCCCAACTGGCATCCAAGCTCAATATGCTCTTTTGAAGCGACCCGGTGTTCCAACGCGCCAACCGCTTCATTAAGGAATCCGGCCATCATTCTTTCGAAAATTTCTTCCGTCGCCAGCGTTACTCCCCGATTCGGATACCATTCTTCAAGAAGATTCTCAATGTCCGGCCACTCTCCATGCATTACCCTGAAACCGGCTCCGGTCTTCTCTCCAATACGGCTTAAGTCAAGCAGTTTCTTATAAACTGCCGGCATTACAATCCGCTCGGGATACGCCTCGGCTATCACCTGACCGGCAAAATAAGCCACATCAATACCCACGGCGTCCAGAAGAGTAAATGGCCCCATCGGCCAGCCGAATTCCCGCGCCTGCCGGTCAATATTTTCAATAGACACGCGGCTTGTTTCAATACCTAACACCCCTTCGTTCAAATAGGGCAAAAGGAGGCAATTTACCAAAAACCCCGGTTGGTCTTTGGCGCGAATCAACTGCTTCTCGCAGGTTGAAACCAGAAAATCTTCAATCGCCACCAATGTTTCGGCAGAAGTTTTTTCGCCCGGCACAACTTCAACCAATTGCATTGTTGTCGGTGGATTGAAAAAATGCGTTCCAATCACGCGATCCGGACGGTTTGTCGCCGCCGCCAATTTGGAAATCGGTAAGGTTGATGTGTTGGAAGCCATTACAACTTCGGGACGCAAAATAACGTCAAATTCTCTAAACACGGCCAGCTTGGGCTCAAGTTTTTCCACAATTGCTTCAATCAACAAATCCACGTCAGCTAGATCGGCGCTGTTAATCGTAACTTCAACGTAAGACTTCAGTTGCTCAAAGCGATGTTCATCGATCTTGTTGCGTTGATACCACTTTTCAAAACGGCCGTAAATTCCCTGACGCGCTTTTTCGGCCAGTTCCGGAGTTGCTTCTTTAACAATAACCGGCACTCCGTGCTTAGCAATAAGCGCGGCAATGCCGCCGCCCATCGCTCCGCCGCCAACGATGCCAACTTTAAAAATATCCATATCTCACCTCACTAACTGACATAACGACTTGCGATGTCGTTAATTTAAATTGCTAAGAATCTGCCGTAAAGATTAATACTAACAAAAAAGCGGTCAAGATGACCGCTTGTAAAGTCTTAGGAGCGTCTAGCGTCTAACGTTAATTCTTAACCTCCAGCATCCTTGCCGCCTGAAATGAGGCTTCTTCTATTAGATTGGCGCTGTTCTCAATCTCGGGGAGAGCAACAGCGCGATCGCCGATAGTCAGATAGCATGTTTCCTCCAGGGCGTTAATCAACACCCTGAAACTATGTCTGAAAGATTCCATCTCCTTTTCAACGAAAGCCAGAGTTTCCTCTCTCAAACCGAGGTTTTTGTCAGATATTGAGGCGATTTCTTCGTCCAGGGAAAGACGGGAGAAAATCTTCTCAAACACGGGCAAGTGGGACTCAAAGAGATTTCTGCGCCCGCCGCCAGCATGCCTTTCATCCGAGCAATAAGGGTTCGGGTGTTTTCCAGATTCTTTTCCGCATCCGTTAGACGCTTGGCGAACTCAGAATCGGCGTTGATGGCTCTGCTTCGGTATTTCTTAATGGTCTCTTCTATTCTTTGCTCCACAAATCTGTGGAGCTCGGAAACATTCTGGGGCAGAGCTTCCGGCTTGGGCTTGCTGCCCCGGGCGCCTTTGATGCCATTCCAAAGGTAACAGCCAGAGAGGACAAGCACAACCACAAGAGGCGGGAAAACGGACAAACCAGAGATAAAAGGCGACATGACAGTTAAGGCGACGCACTCAAGAAAAAAGGTGTAGAAGAGTATCAAATTGACTCTACCCTCCTTCGCCGCCGCCACCACCACCGCCGCCAACGCCGCCGCCGCCACCGCCGCCGCCGCCGCCACCGCCGCCGCCGCCGCCACCGCCAACGCCGCCGCCGCCACCGCCGCCACCACCGCCGCCACCGCCGATTCATCCCCTGCCCAGCCATGAGCATGCCTGAAAATTTTCTTCAAAAAAGAAAGCCATCCCGGCTTTACTTCTTGAGGGCTAATGCCCTCAAAATTAAGCCCGTTGAGAAGCTCGTACACTTTGGCGTATGAAGATGGGAGCGCGATTTCCTTCGCTTTCTGTTGTCTTTTTAACATCCTAGTCCTCCTTCTTTATTTGTTCAAGAACAATACGATAATATGGATATACCACGATAACGACGATTTGTCCATCCCGCCTCTGAAGACGCCGAGTTGCTTAAGTTAATTTCAAATACTTATCACTAGATATTTGTCCTTAGTAAACGCCAAGATACTTAAAACAGTTGCCTTCAGGAGCGGGGTTGACATCTCATTGATTTAAACCTAACTTGGGAGATGCTGTTTAACAGGAGCGCCTTGTGAGAGCCAAAGTTCTTAACTGGATTATCATCGTTTTATCTATCTTGGTGGCGTGGGGTTTAACAATTCAGATTTTCCACACTTACCAGACCAAGAGCGTCAAAGATATCGCATGCGCCGATGTTCTTTTCAGGCTTGTGGCCAGTTTTTTCTGGATGATCAAGCATATTACCATGAAAGATAAGTGGGTTATCGCCGCGAATGTCATTACGCTTGTTCCTCTTTTGCTTTACGCGGTTATCTTTACAATTTTCTATCTCTCCGAATAGGGTTCAGATAACAAACCAAAATGGCGTTCCACGCAGGAACGCTTTTTAATTTCCGGCTTATTCGCCCAATGATTCTTTTTGGGTATGCGGTCTTTGAGTTTCTAGCCATTCTTTCACCAATAATGTCGCCCGCACATCGTCCTCGTTGTAGCGCAGTATTTTGAGCTTGATATCTTCACCTTTAGTATCCAGCCAATCGTTATACCAAGTAACCGATTCCGCCCCGCCCGCATCCGGCGCGTCCCAGTTAAAACCAATGTGCTTGGCGACATCCTTCAAAGTATAAAAATAAAGCGGTAAGACAACTGATTCAACCAACTTCATGTGCAGATCAATGGTGTTGCCAACAAATTTGCGTTCCAAAACTTCGGGCGCGCCATACTGCGCCTTGAGACGGTCAAAAACCTGCCGTTCATAAGGAGCAAAATGATAAATCACGAAATCGTCCCAACTGGCCAAAAAATCCAGAAATTGTTTCCAGATCTTTGATTCCTCTTCCTTGCCATTCGCCCAAAAATATTTATATTCCGGTTTTGCGTCGCCGCTTTTTACCAAAAAGCCGAGCAAATAATAAATATCCCGTGTCGGGTCGCTTTCTACGTCAAAATAAATTTCATTTTGGACTTTGGGAAAATCGGGCTTTTTGATAATGTATGTTTCATTATTGACCAACATTTTGGCTTGGTTGGAAAAACGGACAAGCTTGTCAAAAGGCCAGTCTTCAATTTTTGCCTGCAATTCGTTAATATCAGCTTTAGCCAGCTGATCAATGGTTTTGATGCCTACATTATAGAGATGCCTCTGGTCACTTTGGCTCAAACGGTAAACGAGCGAAACATCATTGCAATCTTTAGCGTCGGACATGCAGACAGAATACCACGGCGTGCGCTTGCAGCCGGATTTAAGGAATGGCGCCGGTTTTTCGCCGTCCAGTATTTTTTCAATCTGCTCGCAGGTCAGCTGAAACTGGTCCACAAAGTCGTCTACCAGAAAAGAACGGGTATTGCCGTCGGGGTCCATGACATAGGCCTCGCGCGGCCGCACGCCCTGCAGACGCTCCAATATCAAACTATAGAAAACGAGCTGGAAGCGGACATCTTCGCGCAGGTCCAGCGAACCGCGGATATCGTAGACCGAATATTCCCATGGCCCAAAATTAGATTTGGCCGGCTCACCTTGGGTTGATCGAAGGGGACGGGCCTCAAGAAGGTCGGGCATACCCACCCAATCCTTGTCCATTAGGGTGCCGTGGTATATGTTCTTGCCCTGCTTCATCAGCTCCAGCGTCGCCAGAAAACTTTCCTCAACATCTTTGGTGAGTTCGGGGTTAATTTCTTCAAATTCTTTGAATTGCTTTAAAGTCGCGCCTTCAGTCGCTAACTTGCCCTTATAAATAAGGTCAATAATTTTAGGGACTTTTTTCTTCTTGGTCGCATCCCCATAGATGTCGTACCAAAGCCAATGGGGACACTGAAAGAATTTATAAAAATATTCGTCAATGATTTTCTGCGGCATAAGTTTATTTTAAATTATTTCGAGAAAAAGTCTAGTCGACGTTCCTCCCATCCCTCTCCATATCCCCCTCGCTCTCGCCCATCATCCCTGAAACTACTTGCCTGCGGGAGTTACTTTCAGTGGTGATGGGCTGCGCTCGTGGTTATTGACGTGCATGATTACCAAGAAGGTGCTAGAGCGATAAAATCGATTTACTTAAATATCTGGTACGTCTGGCCGAGGAAACAAAATCACTCCGAACTAAGCATTATATAATACTGGAAGGAAAAGTTATTGAAATAGGTAGGATGACGGGTGGATGGCTGAAGTCCCTATAAACAAAAGCGCGCCGGAAGGGCGCGCTTTTGATGAAACTCACGAGAGGACGACCAGCGATGCTGCTGCTGCGATAGTCGGCGTCGTAGTGGACGACGGCAAGACCGCCGTTGTCACGGTTACCGCCGCAGAGCCGGTTGGAGTCCTCGAACTTGTCGTCAAACCACTCCCAGGCATTGAACTTCCCGCGGTTGGCATCATAGAGATTGCCGATAAAGTTAAACTCACTGGCTCGCTCAAGGTGAACTTGATTGGGTTCAAAACCCAACTCTTCGGCAATGGCCGGGCAAACAACCTCACGCCACTCATCGTTGGTGATGGCAAAGCGGGAGCCCATGGGGGTTTGATCGTATTTGCCGGCCTTCTTCTCCTGGCGCAGTTTGGTGATGATGGGAGCAAAAGGGTCATTCAAGAATTCCTGCGCCCCATCGATGTAATCCACGCTATTGGTGAAATCGGCAAGATACCAGCCTCGTATTAGTGTAACCGCCGAATCAGCAATTTTCTTATCGCGCCAACTACGATAAAACCATTCCGCGGGCTTGGTATACCCTTTCAGCATGGTTTCCGGAACGATATCAACGCCGGGGAAAAACACGAGCTTAAGGTTGTATTTCTCCCAGAGTGAGATATTCTCCACAGTACACAGTACTGGGAGCGGATCAACCAGAATCTGTTGGTCAAGCTTGCGTGAAAGGATTTTCTGCATTTCCGCAACCAATTCGGAAGGTTCAGGAAATGGATTCTGGTGGGACAGAAATACTCTCATGTGATTCAGATCAATGGTCCCATCATCAATCTGACGAAACAGATCTTTTAGCATGCCAGACCAGTCCGACATACTACCGACTACGATTTTACTCATAGCCAATCTCTTTTTTTTGAATTTTTTAGTTATTTTGATTGGAAAAGAGCCTGTAAGCCCTAATAACCCACAGTGAGCTATTGGCTATAATTATGGCCTGAAATATAGGATTGTGCAACTATTAGTGCTTTGCTTTTTTACCAAAAATAAAAGGGCCTGGGGAGATTCGGAAAGAACCTTCCAAAGCGGGACGAATCTTGAGGTCTTGAAAGTGTTCGTCAGGCTTAGTAGCGAAATTGAAATTATAAATGTCGCTATTTATATTGAATTGGAGTCTGGTCTTCAAGAAATATCCAAGATGACTAACGGCTGGATAAAATATTTAACACAAGAAGCTCCGCAAAAGGAGCTTCTTTGAAACTTCTCACGAACTCGCCAGTTGTCATTAGCATTCTGCGGCCTGATTCTGTTGACGTTCATCTTGCCGTCGTTGCTGTTCCAGTTGACGTTCGGCACATTGCCGTCAAGATAGCGAGCTGTGTATTGTCCTGTTCCATCCTTATCACCAATAATTTTTTGCAAAATTATCTGTGTTGGCCGATAGCATCATCGGATTTATTCAGGAGGCGTTACCTCACCAGAACAGGACAAGCAGTTTCGGTTAAATGGCAAATCGTTATTCGCGGCTAAAGCCGGAACCGATTGTATTAGCCATTTTAATTTTAAAAAGATATCCCCAACCGAGCAAGCCCGGTTGGGGAAAAGAGAACAAGAAACAAGGGAGAAGGATCAGGAAACTGCTTCACGAACCCGCCAAGAGTCATAAGCATCCTGCGGCCTGATTCTGCTGACGTACATCTTGCCGCCGTAGCTGTGCCAGAGGACGAGCGGCACATAGCCGTCAAGATAGCGAGAACTGGAACAGATGGTTCCATTGTTGATGTCCAGATGTTTGCCGGTTTCCTTGAAGAACTTGATCTCATATAGGATCCGGCCCCGCAGGCCGATTCCCGAAATCCGTTTCTTCATCAGCATGTCTTCGGCACAAACATTTCTGTACTCTTCATCCGCCTCAACCCGATCTCTGGCCCAGTAGCCGATGCTACCGCGTCGGGGATACAGGTTATATACAACCTTGTCAAGAGATTCATCGGTGCATTTCCAGCAAGGGAAGAGCTCCTTGGCTTTGTCAAACGCCATCTGGGTGGTAATGCCTTCGGCTTCCACAATGAGACGTTCAATTCCGGCAACCTTCGCTGGAACGTAAATTCCCGACATATCCAGCTTATACCCGAACAGGTGATCGTAAAGCTCGGACCACTCTTCAACGACTTTTCGCGCTTTTCCCGTGGGCTTTCCGGACGGGAAAGGATTACGACCCTTGTTGAACGCGTCCAGCTCATCAAATGTTCGAACTTGATCACGAAGTTTAAGCACCGTATCTGTGAATATGCCAAGATCTCGTCTCGGCATATCTCCGACCATTGCATTTGGCATAGTCAGTTTCTCCTTTTGGTGTTTTCGGCGGCCGTAGCTTAAGGCGCCAGCGACCGGTTTGTTGGTTGATAGTTAAATGGTTGGAAAAGGGCTATTTGCCTCGGCCACACAATAGGCCATTACCTATCATTACACCACGTATTACTCAATAATACAAGCCATCCGCTGGGCCAGAGAACACCCGGTACTTTCAGGTATGCTGGGCGAGAGCGAGTGGAAAACAAAAGAGATGTAGTTGACTACTGTTCCCGCAGCGCATTTTCAAGATCAATTAAGACTTCATCGGGAATGGGGATTTTTTTACCCAATGGGCTGATGCCCGGGTAGCGCCAGGCAGAAATAATTCTCCTTTTTACACCCAAGCCGATGATTGCCAACTTACTATCAGGGGTCTGTTTGCGTCCAACTTCCTGGTACATCACCCATATCTCCTGGGGCTCGTTCTTATTGGTGCCGGACTGCATTACCGCCGTTGTTTTTGGCGCAACGCCTTCCTCAACCCGTTTGGGCACACGCACAATACGCTTAATTAAGCTTTCAGAAATACCATAATAAACCATCTTTCCCTTCACGTGGTCAGTCCATTGGTATTTATTGTCATCTTTAGGGAATTTTATCATTTTTACTTTAACTCCCAGGCAATGAGACCAAGTTTTTTTATTTTTGCGTCGTAGCCGGAGTAGCTGTGGTAAGCATTGCGGACTTCGGTAAGGGTCTTGACCCACGGCATCACGTCTTTAATTTTATATTTTTTGAAAAGCGCCTGGATAGACTTATGAATCGCAACTCTTTTTACTACTTTAGAAAGCCGCTCCCTGCCACAGACAAAAATCAGTTTGTCGCCTTTTTTGATCTGGGCATACCGTTCAATTGCCGCCCGTGTCTCCACCCACTTCTCGCCGCGCTTAACCTCCAGAAAATTTTTCCGGTCTCTTGAGCAAAAACGCAGAATTAAGGTTTTGTTTGCCATAAGAAAACAGTATTATCTTATTTACCCAAAACTTCAACTATCTTGTTGCGAGAAGTATGGCCGGAGATAATTTTAATATGGCTCGGAGGGACTTTAAAGTGCCGTGACAAAAGTTCCACTAATCGCCGGTTGGCCATTCCTTTGACCGGCGGCGCGTCAATCTTAACCTTAAGAGTGTCGCCCTCTTGTGTCACCTCCGGCCGGTTTGAATTTGGAGTTGCTTTAACTTGAAACCGCATTTTTATTTTTTGTTTTTTATCTTAATTATTATTTTAAATTCTTCTCCAGTTCCGAAATTATTTCATTCTGTACCCATGCCAGACCGGGTCCTAATTTTTTAATCTTGTTAATTTTCATCCACTCCATTCCGGCACCCTCTCTAATCATGGGCTCTTGGTTCTCATCTATCTGGCAGAGAAAAACATGGTCATTTTCCGTATAGTCATGACTGTAAACATGAATTAGCCGACAATCTTCTTTCTTTAATTTTAAGTCGTATTCTTCCATGGCTTCTCTGATAACACAATCAACATAGTTCTTATCATAGTCCTCTTTAGCCCCGCCCGGAAAACACCACTTATTGGGATAAGGGATTTTTTTACCGCGGCCATCATCCCGTTTTTGCATTAATATCGTCCTGTCTGGCCTGATAATAATAAATGTTGCGGCAGAAACTTTATTTTCCATGACACTTTTTATCCTTCGACAAGCTCAGGATTGCGAGATGTCACTTCCCGTGACATCTCTTATATTTTTTGCCGCTACCGCAGGGGCAGGGGTCATTTCTTCCCACCTTCGCTGAAGCTTCGGCGGGCAGGCCAACTTTCTCTTCTACCGAGCCGTGATAATGAGATTTTTCATCGGCGATTTCGGATTTGCCGGTTTCAATATCCTGTCGTTTTTCTTCCAATTTAACCTTTTTGGGTTGATTGATGAACCCCACCTTAAATATCGTGCCGGCAACCTGCGATTTGATTGACTGCAAAAGCTCGCCATACATCCTCTGGCCTTCAATCTTGTACTCAACCAGCGGGTCGCGCTGACCATAGGCGCGCAGATTGACCGAGTCGCGCAGGTACTCCATTGCTTCAAGATGGTCAACCCAAAGCTCGTCTATGGTGCGTAGCATCACAATTTTTTCTAAATTACGCATTTGTTCCGCGCCGATATCGGTTTCCTTATCTTCATAGAGCTTCGTTAATCTATCCGATAAAAAATTACGCAAAGCGCCGGCATCACGATTTTTGGCAATATCCATTAATTCAGCGCGGATACTGTCGGCAATGTCGGTAAGCGCACGGAATGATTCAGCTATTTCTTCGGTATTCCATTCGGGAAAATCGGGACTGGCATGAGCCGCCAAAAGGCCATCAAGCCACTCATTCAGATAATCCCAAATCCTTTCTTTAATATCGCCAGACGCCAATGCTTCATGGCGCAGTTTATAGACCGTCTCGCGGTGCTTGTTCATCACGTCGTCAAACTCAAGCACGTATTTGCGGATGTCAAAGTTGTGGCCTTCCACGCGCATCTGGGCTTCTTTAATGGCATTGGAAACGAAACGGTTTTCAATCACATCCTCGTCGCCCACCCCCAAAGTGTCCATGATAGAGCGCAGTCTGTCGCCGCCGAATACCCGCGCCAGATCGTCCTCGGTAGAAATAAAGAATCGGGACGAGCCGGGGTCACCCTGTCGTCCGGAACGTCCACGCAACTGGTCATCAATGCGGCGGGCTTCGTGACGCTCAGTTCCGATGACATGCAAACCTCCGGCCGCACGGACTTGCCCTGCCTCTGTTTCAGAGGCAGGGTTGCCGCCAAGTATTATGTCAACGCCGCGTCCGGCCATGTTGGTCGCGACAGTTACGGCTCCGGTCCGCCCAGCTTGCGCGATAATTTCGGCTTCTTTCTCATGGTTTTTGGCATTGAGAATGTTGTGCTTAATACCCTCCCGTTCAAGCATGACCGACAAGAGCTCATTTTTTTCAATTGAAACGGTGCCCACCAAAACCGGCTGGCCGCGTTCATAACATTCTTTTATCTCTTTAGCGATAGCGCGGAACTTGCCCTGCTCGGTCTTATATATCCGGTCGGGCAAATCCTCGCGTATCATCAATTTATTGGTCGGCACGCTGACAACATCCAATTTGTAAACCTTGTGGAACTCTTCAGCCGAGGTTTGGGCAGTGCCGGTCATGCCGGCAAGTTTAGAGTAGAGACGGAAATAATTCTGGAAGGTAATCGTAGCGTAAGTGCGGGATTCTTTCTCCACCTTTACGCCTTCTTTGGCCTCAATCGCCTGATGCAGACCTTCCGACCAGCGTCGTCCAGGCATTAAACGACCAGTAAATTCATCCACGATAAGCACTCCGCCGTCCCCCTCGGCTCCGCTCGGGGCAGGCTTTACCACATAATCGCGGTCGCGCTTGAACAAAACCTGCGCGCGCAGAGCCTGTTCCAGGTGGTGGACATAGCGCATCCCGCCTTCAGCATAGATATTGCCGAGGCCAAGTTGTTTCTCCACTTTCTCAATGCCGTTCTCGGTGATAGAAACAGTTTTTAATTTTTCATCTAAATTGTAATCAGTTCCCTCAACGAGATGCGGCACAACTTTGGCAAATGTGGCATACAGCTCGGTTGATTCGGTGTCGGGAGCAGAAATAATTAAAGGCGTACGCGCTTCATCAATTAAAATAGAGTCCACTTCGTCCACTATAGCAAAAGCGTAGCCATTGCCCTGAACCATTTGATCCAAACCATAGGCCATGTTATCGCGCAGATAATCAAAGCCGTATTCGTTGTTGGTGCCGTAGGTAATGTCGGCTTCATAGGCCTCGCGGCGCGATACCGGCCGCAGAAACTCATGAACAACCTTAAAACTGCCTTTTTCGTCGCGTTCGCGATCTAAAACATTTGACCTTTTACCTTTAACATTTGCCCCGCTATCGTCAATTGTTAATTGTTTATCGTCACTTGTATTATGATGCTGTGCGTCGTAAAGATAGCTGGTGTCATGATTAATAACGCCCACGCTCAATCCCAATGCGCCATATATCTGCCCCATCCACACCGCATCGCGGCGAGCAAGATAATCGTTGACGGTAACAATATGCACCCCTTTGCTAGTAAGAGCATTAAGGTATGTGGGTAGTGTGGCGACGAGCGTCTTACCTTCTCCAGTTTTCATCTCCGCTATTTTCCCTTGATGTAGCACCATACCGCCCATCAGCTGAACGTCAAAGTGCCGCTGGCCTAAAGTGCGCTTTGACGCCTCACGGACAACGGCAAACGCCTCGGGCAATAGATTATCCAACGGCTCACCGCCGTTGAGCCGTTTCTTGAACTCCGCCGTCTTGCCCTTCAACTCGCCATCGGACAACTTCTCGTACTCCGTCTCAAACGAATTAATCCGGCTTACAACCGGTTTCAGTGAGTCAACATAGCGCTGGTTTGCATCTCCAAATAGTTTTGACAGAAACGACATAATTTAGTATTCTATTGTAGTTCAAAATCCGCAAATTTACAACAGGAGAATAAAGTAATGTTAGGAATAGTGCTTATGTCATTTCTTATAATGCTTGTATTAATTGATATCTCAAGGCAACTCAAAAGGATTGCCGACAAATAAGCAAATTTACAGTTGAAGGATAGCCGGAATGATTGCGATTGAGATTAAAATTAAATTCAGGATATTTAAGAAGCCCTGCCTTCAAAAACCCAAACTAACTGTCCTCAAACAGAACAACAAGGCCTCTCGGCCTTTTTTGATTTCTCATATTTCGGACCTCGCAAGTCCGAATTATTCCTGTGGTTGGCGAGAGAGATCGCGGTTGCGTTCTTTGAATTTCTTGATCTGCCGCTCCAGCTCGTGTTTGACATCGGTAATGGCGTTGCGCAGATCTTCGTGCTCACAGGAAGCGCGCAGAAGCTCGCCACCGATATGAAGATTCGCCTCGGCATAAAAAATCTTGCCGGAATTATGGTGACTGGACGGTCTGCCTATTTCCACCCGCGCTGAAACCGGCCCCCTAGACGCGTCCCCCAGCCAGCGTTCCACATCTTTCATCGCATCATCAACGAACACCCGCAAAGGATTATCAAGTTCTATGCCGTTGGCAAAAATGTCTGTTTGCATAAATTAGCGCGTTATACTTTCTCCGGTCTTATAATAATTGATTTCCGAATCGTTGACAACAAACACCGCGCCAAAATCCCGGCCTGACTGAATAAAATATTCTCCGCTCATGTCAAGCCAATGTTTAGTGCCGTCAGCCCACACTGCGTAGACTTTTTCGTCGTTGATGTTTTTTGCGTAATTTGATATTTGATATGAATTAAAAACTTCAGGTGAAACTTCAACGGTCTTTTGCGAATCAAGATGGCCGTAAAGACGGATGACTTCAGGAGAAAGATATCTTTTGTACCGGCCGTTTATCACATAAATATCCGGCTCATTTTTCTTTTTAATAAGCGCGCCATCCTCCGGCTTCTCTTCGGCAGACTCTTGCGCCTCTTGAATAATTTTTTCAGAAAATGACAAGACCACTTCCACCGGAACGACCGATATTTCAGCGTCACTGTTATCTCCTGCGCCATTTGTAATCATTAATATCGCTTCGTCAACAGGATTATCCTGATTGTTAGAAATCGTCTTTTTTGCGTATCCGTTTTTTGTTTCAAAAGGATACGTTTTATATTGCCCGTCTTTATAAAAAACAAGCAAAACCCCCAGAAATCTTTGCTCGGAACTGGTTTTAAACTCAAAACTCGGATGGAATAAAGGCGGTATGTAGCTCAAGTCATATTTTTTCCATGCTGGCTGCCAATTCTTGAGAATAAACGACGAGTTAAAACTCAAAGGATTGGTAATCGTCACCTGCCAATCGGGCAAAACACGGATAGTTTGAAAATCTGACTTAATATATCCGTACCGCCTGTCTACGGATGTATCGTTGATAAAATTGGCAACCATCCAATTCCCGAAGACATCGCCGAACCGTTCAGGAAAATTGTGGGACGCAAAAAACCGATCCAGGGACTGAATACCGGCTAAGGCGAACCCCATGGTCTCCCTCAAAATTTCCGGCCCGTACTGCTCTTTTAAATATTGTCCGAAGACGACTGCTACCCCATAGTCCAGCGGAACATTCGGCCACTCGGTTAAACTGTCGGATGGATTTTTTAGGAAAAAATCCATCCGATTTTGAAGATATTCGGACGGCTGGGAATAATATCCCGCAAGATCAATGGAATATTCCGACCTTAATTCGTTCAGCCACCTGGCTTCGGACACATTATTCATGAGTTCTTTCTGATTATAAGAAATGAGGTGCTGAAATTCGTGAGCTAGAAAATATTTATCCCAGTCGTCGGAGCGGGCGCTTATGGCCACCATTTCCCTCTGGTTCGATTCTGGAACAATTGTCCTGGGGTATTCGTTTGCCGTTTCAAAATATCCTCCGTTGGTATTCAGCAGATCTTCTACCAAAATGGTTACTCTCGGGTCGTTATCAATGCCAGGGTTCGGTTCCGGGCCCCAGAATTGTATCTCCCGGGGATAAATAATTGAATCAAATTCAGCCGCAAGTTCTTTTACGCGATTTAATAATTTCGCTTTGCCTGTTTCCGAAATGATATTCCAATATCTGTCTTCCACATAAAAATAGGCGTAATCTCCCACAACCCGCAGAGTAGCAGTAAGGATTGAGCGGGACAGACGGTCATATTTTGAATTTACAAAAAATTGTTCATTCTGGTTTAAGACATCAGCTTGCGCCCCCGTTGCGCATAAAAACAGAAAAATCACGATAAGTGATTTAAGTAAAAGACGTGTTGCATTAGTTTGTTTCATGCTCTCACTATATCATTTGCCCGATTTTTGAGCTATTGAATTTTTATACCACTCCAGAGTTTGTTTTAAGCCGTCTCTGATTGAATACCTCGGTTTATAATCAAAATCGTTCCTTGCTGCGCGGATATCCGCCTGCGAGTGTTTAACATCACCCAGCCGCGGTTTGGCGTATTTAATCGGCAACTTTATTCCTTCCAGTTCCTGAAATATTTTCCAGATCTGGTTAAGCGTATAGCGCTTGCCGGTGCCGCCGTTATAAAGAGGCCGTTTAATTTGAGCGGCCTTGGCGGCCAGTAAATTCAGCTGAACAGCATCCTCCACAAAAGTAAAATCGCGGGATTGCAGGCCATCGCCGAATATGGTTGGCGCTTTTCTTTCCAGAATCGCTTTGGCAAAAACAGAAATAATCCCCGAATAGGGCGAATCGGGATCCTGGCGCGGACCAAAAACATTAAAATAGCGCAAAGCAACGGTTTGAATTCCAAAAATGTCGCCAAAACATTTTAAATAGTATTCGCCGGTCAATTTTTGAATGGCATAGGGCGATTTAGGGTCAGGCGCCATCGTTTCGGTTTTCGGCAATTTGGCCGCATCGCCGTAAGCCGAAGATGATGCGGCGTAGATCACCCGTTTTACTCCGGCATCTTGAGCCGCCAAAAGCACATTGAAGGTGCCGTCAATGTTGGACTGGTGCGACGGGATCGGATTATCAATTGATTTGGGGACCGAGGGGATGGCTGCCTCGTGAAAAACAATGTCTGTTCCCGCGAATAAAGGTTTTATCTTTTGGAAATTCCTGATATCCACTTTTTTTATTTCAATTTTGTGCGCCACTTCGGCAAGATTCTCTTTCTTGCCGGTGGAAAAATTATCTATCACCACAATGTCGGCGCGAGGGTATGTGCGCAACAAGCTGCGCACTAAAGCAGAACCGATGAATCCCGCCCCGCCAGTTACAAGCAGTTTCACTGCGACAATTGACAATTGCCCATTAACAATTGACTGCGGTGTCAAAGGTCAAAGATCAAAGATCAAAGGTTATATTCGAATTTTTCGCCTTTTCTGCGTAATAATTTCTTTGCTGTGCCTAGAAACCTCTTCCACCGTCAGATTCTGCCATTTTAAAAGTTCGGCATTGTAATCCCTAACTGATCTAAGAACAGCCAGTCCCTTTTTCAAAACTTTAGCTAATTCAGCATCGCCCTTTTTCTTAGATATGTCGCCCAAAAGAGAATCGCCAAAACAAATAAGCGCGTTCATGTCTTTGGGAAAGCAGTATCCGCCGGCTCCGCAATAACTGCCATGCTCTACATTCAGCCAAGCCGAGCCAATGCGTAGGTCCGCCCCCAATAATTCACGCAAGTTCTCGTAATCAATCTTTGATTTAATCCCCTTCGCGGCATATTTTTTATTTATGGCGCAACAGATATCAGCCATAATATTTCCGTAAACAACCTTAATAAAACCAAAGACATTGGAGGCATACTTGCCCAGTTCGGCTTCGGTGACATTGACAGATTTTTTAGAATAATCCGATGACCAAGGGCGGATAAAATGCTTCTTGGGCAATAGGTTAAGAACTTCGTAGGTATCGTTAATACTTTTGGCGGTATGGGCCACAATCTGACGGTCGGGAGAAATAAAATCTTCCCACGCTTGCGACTCGGTCAGGAATTCCGGATTAAATATCAGCCGCTTTTTAGGAAACTCCTTTTGAAGCCGCTCAACCGTTCCGGGCTCAACAGTTGACTTAATCACAATAATCTTGCCGTCTTTTATGCCGTCAACCGCGCTTTCCACAATGGATGTATTGCAACTCCCATCGGGATTAGATGGCGTGGGCACGGCTACAAAGATTATGTCGGCTTTATTCACATCGTCGGTATAACTCTTTTTAGGGTCAACGTCGTAGCAAAAGAGTTCCCGACCGCGCCTAAAACCGTTAAGTTCTTCAAACCACCGCCGGATCGGCTCGCCCACCATACCCAGTCCGATTATTCCGATTTTTAATTTGTTTGTCATGACCGATATGATACCACCTTAAAAATTAAGTTCAAATTGACTAGCTGGGTCATGTTGTTGTATAATTAATCTTAATTATATGAAAAAACTTGCCTTATTCATTTCCGACATCTTAATCCTTTATCTCGCCCTAGTGTTGACTATTTTAGTCCGTTATCGGGGTGAATTCGCATTGAAATTTTCCGGGCATTTACTGCCCTTCAGCATAATCTTTATTCTTTGGTTAATTGTATTCTATGTTTCCAGTCTCTATGACATCCCAACATTAAGAAATAATCCCCGTTTTTATTCTTTACTTTTTCAGTCAATCGCAATCTCGGCCACGCTGTCGGTTATTTTCTTTTATCTTTTGCCTCTTTACGGCCTTACGCCAAAAACAAACCTCCTCCTCTTCGCCGTGATTTTTGCCAGCATAGAAACTCTTAGCCGATATACTTCCAACAAACTCCTGGAAAAACATTTCAAAAAACTGACGATAATCGTGGGCCAGAACCCGCAAGCATTGGAGCTGGCGCAATTCATTAAAGAAAATCCTCAACTGGGTTATACACTCAAACACATCATTGATGTCACCCCGGCTTCAGACACAACTCCAGAACACAGCGCCAAGAAATTCGGAACAATTGAAAGTATTGAGAATATTAAAAAAATAATCAAAGATGATGCGATTGATACGGTAATTGTCAGTTCCGAGGTCTATCAAAGACCCGAGATAATTGACGCTTTTTATCAGTCGTTAAAATATAAGGTCGTCTTTCGAAATCTTATTTCGTTTTATGAACAGCTAACGGGGCGCGTATCATTGAAGGCCATCAGTCAAACATGGTTTTTAGACAATCTTCAAACAGGGTCACAAAGGACTTATGAAATAGCGAAACGCGCGGTTGATATTGTCAGTTCGGTTATGCTGGGCATACTGACATTGCCGTTTTATCCTCTCGTTTTTCTGATGCTTATGTTTGACGAAGGAAGGGGGATCTGGAGTATCCAAGAGCGCGTCGGCCAAGGCGGAAAACTTATCCGGCTTTTCAAATTCAGAACTATGCTTATTTCTGATGACCGCGGCAACTGGGACTCTGCGACAAAAAATAACGTAACCCACATCGGAGCATTTCTGCGCAAAACACGACTTGATGAAATGCCTCAGCTTTGGAATGTTCTGCTGGGGTCTTTGTCGCTAATCGGACCGCGTCCAGAATTTCCTCGCGCCGTTGAAACATACAAAAAATTTATTCCCTATTATGACATCCGGCACCTAATCAAGCCGGGGCTTTCCGGCTGGGCGCAAATCAATCACGATCTTCACCCTCACCATGGCGTTGACGTGGACCAAACTCACACCAAACTTTCTTACGATCTTTATTACATCAAAAACCGGTCCCTAATTATGGACTTGGGAATAGGACTGAAAACCTTAAGCGTAATTCTAAGACTGGCCGGACGGTAAACGGGCAGGAACATTAAAAATTAACTGAATAAACCACAAAATTGTTGTTTTCAAAAAGTTTGGAAACAAATTTATGATTGCCGAATCGCCACTCTGGATTTTTGTTTTTATCCCATAATATGTAGTCGAGCCGATATTTTTTTAGCTCTTTTTCTAAATCGCTGTTTTTTATTTGATTTGCACGGCTTAAAACATTATTTATGGCATCTTCGGGTAAATATACTTCCGGAACAGTTTTCATTTTCAACAATCTTCTAAGCTTATTACCCTGGACAGCGTGACCGTATATATCCGCGTATCTTACCCTATATACGGCTCTGCTATTTTTTATAACAAATTCCCTATCAAGGGTTTCAAAAAAATTATTTAAAATAAATCGGGTTAATATTTCGTCGTCAGCTACAAGAAACAAGTTTGCGTTTTCGGAATAAAAAACATCGTTTGACGCATAAACAGGAATCAAATTGGACAAAGTATCGTTTGCATATACTACGGAATCTTTGGGCGTATTTTTATTTAGCCAATCAAATAATAATGCGTATTCCTGCTCTTCAGAAGAAGAAATTGCTGAATATCTATTTACATAAGCCCGGACGTTTTGAACAACAGTAAACAACACGATAATCACCAAAGCCAAGCTGACTGTCTTTTTATAACCAGGGTTTAATCCCAAATATGCCCTCCACAAATAAGCAAAAGAAAAAGAAAAAAAGAAAACGGAAAGCATCCGATAATGACTGGAAAATTCTAAGTTCTTACCTGTAATAATGTGGCTATTAGATGAAATTATTGTTGCCAAAAGTCCTGCCGCGAAAAACAGAGCGGGGATGTTAATCTGTATTAAACTAAATTTTAAAGCAATTGCAAACAAGGTAAGCAGGACAAGAGCTCCTAAAACTACCCTGATTCCCGAAGGGAAACGGCTAGAAATTAAACCTATTCTGGTAATGGTTTCGCCGTATTCAGAAGTTCGGGAAATAAAATAAGAGTTCAAAAAATAAGGGATTGCCAGAACAGAACCTACTGCTAGTATTTTTATTGTTGCAAATGATAATTTTCTGTTGTGAATAATGCACATCCCCGCCAGAACAACTAAAAATATGACATAAAAGGTCCAATAATAAGGGTAGACATAAAAAAGCAGGCCCAAATTAACCGTATTCCATGTCAAGATTTTACGCGAGAATCCATTTTTTATTAATTTCCAGAGAAAAATAAACTGGGTTAACCAAAAAATAAAATTTAATTGCGGACTTACCGGACGAAGAAAAATATTGAGATACAATCCAAAAAACAAAAAGGACGAAAAAATTACTGACCAAAAACGAGATTTGATAATTAAATAAAAAGCGGAATAGGTCAGAAGGAAAGATAGCGCCGGCAATACTAAATTATACAAGAACCTACCCTGAATAACGGTTAAGCCAAACACTTTCAACGGTTGAGCCAACAAATACTCGCTCAAAAATTGAATTGACAAGCTATTTTTATGTTCAAATAAATAGGCGTTGCTTATTGTCGGGTAACCGTCCAACACATCCTGAATCCTGGCACTATAAAATAATTCATCGTCAATCACGGGGGGCAAAATGCCTTTAAATTCTCCGCCCAAAGCAGTTATAAAGTGAAGATAAGGCCATATCATCAAAAAACTCAAAACAACAGCTAATATTAACGGGGTCTTATTTTTTAAAATTTTTTCTTTAATCATAAATCACACTTTTCTTGCAATAATAAGGAAATTATCACGCAAGTTAACGGGTACTGAAAGTTTTCCTATTTTATTATTTTTAAAAAACTCCGCCAACATTTTCCAGACAAAAAGTTTCTGCCACCTATATAAAGTTTGGGAAACATATTGAAGTGTGAATTTTTTCCCCATCTTATGCGTTGACAGCACTTCAAAACCTGACCTTTTCAATAAATCGCCCAAATTGAAGGGATTAAAACAAATTAAGTGTTCAGGCGGAACCAAGAGATGCCAATATTTACCCGTCAATTTGGCAAAAAAACTGCTCGTATCGGGCGTATTAATAGCAATAGCACCTCCGCGTTTTAAAATATTATAAATCATTGATATGGTTGACCGCGGATCGGAAAGATGTTCAATTACATCCCACAAGGTAACTAAATCAAATGATTCCGGTTGATAATCAGCCGTACTTAATATCCCCTGCCGCACATTTGAGTTTTGTTTTCTGGCTTGATCCACGGCATATTGTGAAATCTCTAATCCTTCTGCTTTCCAGCCCCCGTCTTCGGCCATTTTGACAAAGCAACCAGTCGCGGCCCCAACATCTAGTAGATTTCCCCTATTAGGCAATGCCTCCTCTATTTTATCAAGATATCGTTTGAACGTTGGAAGCATTGCTAATTTGTCTTGATTATAATTAACATACCCAAAACCATTGTTTGCGCCCTTAAAATAATCGCCCGAATAGATGTTCGCTGTATTTTGGAGCAAGGGCCAAACAAAAATTAGTTTGCAGAGTTTGCAGCAAAAAATATCATGCTGATTTTTTCTTGTGAAAAACTTTATTTTGTCGTTTCCGCAAGATGGACAGTTTATGTCCGTTTTTTGAATCTCATTTTCCATGGCGCTATTATGCCTTCTGTTATTATGTGATTAGAAATTTTTGATTCACCTCCCGTTCGATTTTTAAAAATAATCGGTATCTCTTTTAACGAGGCGCCGTTTTGCCATAAAACATATTTAAGCTCTATCAAAAAAGCATAGCCCGATAAGTCAATGCTTGAAAAATCTATTTTTCTTAAGAAATTGAAATCAATCGTCATAAAACCGCTAGTGCAATCGCGAATCGGCATTTTGGTAATTAATCTGCAATAAAAACTGGCGAATCTGCTTAACGCTCTGCGCCAAAATTCCCATCCTATCGTTTTACCGCCGGAAACATACCTTGAACCGATAACAACCTCAGATTGGTTAGACATCCTAAAATGTTCTTTCAAATATCTTGGGTCGTGAGAAAGATCTCCATCCATTATTACTACTTTGCGAATATTATTATTTTTTAATATTTCTCCAAAAACGTTGAGATACGCCTTTCCCAATCCCTCCTTCTTGCTTCTTGAGAACAAGTTGAGGTTAGGAAAATCTGTTTTTAATCGTTGAACAATTTCTGCAGTACCGTCCGGAGAGTTGTCATCAACCACTAATACAGAAACATCGGGCACAATATTAAAAATATCTTTTATTAATTCGGCGATATTGTCTTTCTCGTTATATGTTGGAATAATAATTATGTCTTTCATGGCTTAAAATTCAATCTTTGAACTTTTCTTTTTGCCCGCCAAATGATATTCGCAACAGCCCGCTTGGCAGACAGCCGAATCGCTTTAAATTCTCCGGCTTTTGCCGCCTGGATATTCAAGCTTACACATATCCCGTCAGCATAATCTCTTGATGGAATATATGCCGCCGAATGGTCTTCTGTTCCCTCGGGAAGGAACTCTTTCCAATCATACCGCATTACACAGTCAAACCCATTTTGTTCAAGAATTTTCTCAAGAAGATTAAAATCATATAAAACCTTATGATAAACAACCCGTGGTTTCCCGTCAGAAATAATATCCATCAATCCGTATATGGGCCCCTGGATATCAAGCGCATTATGCGATATTTCATATGCGGAAATTAACTTGGTCAGATCAGGGACAGCCAATTTAAGAATTCCGCCCGTCCTAAGAACTCTCCGCCATTCCGCTAACACTCGTGGAGCATCGGAAAACTTAAAATATTCAAACACATGACTTGCGTAAATTAAATCAACCGACCCATTCTCAAAAGGAGAAAGGTCATCAACGCTCCGTTTGTGGTGAATATGAGGATAGTCAGCCAAATCTACATTAATAAATCCGGGGAAATTTCTTTTTCCACAACCTAAATGTAGTTTTTTCATATAGAAGACAAGTTGTTGTTAGATTTAATTCGCATCTTTCTAATCTCTTTTATAATTAAGGTCATGCTGGCGATGTGAGAAACGTTAAAAATAATGCTAACCCAGATAACACTGCCCCATAGGCCGAAATTCTTAATCAGAAAAAGGCCTGCGGGCACACCGATTGAAAGAGTTATCGTATTGATTATTATAGATAATTTAACTTTATTTATCGCTCTCCACATGGGACCAAGCCCCACCCCCACACCCATAGTCGCGCCGTAGAAAAAAAGTCCGGCAACATATTTGACGCTCGGGGCAAAACTAGCCCCGTAAAGAATGCGAAAAGCAAGCGGCGCGGCAATAATGGCGCCGGTTGTCAAAACAACAGAGAAAAGAAGCGAGTATCCGGAAACTTTTATAAAATTCCTTAACAGCTTGCCCTGTCCATCTTCTGCCGCTTTCATTTTGGGAAATTCAACATTCAAAAGTATGGAAATCGGACCAATAAGAGACAGGACCAAATTAATATATCCGAAAGCAAGCTTAAAAAAAGAAACTTCTGACGCGGTAACAAACATGCCTGTTAGTATTATCGGCAAAATATTGTACAGATTCGACAAATTGCTGTCGGCGGTAATCCAGAAACTAAATCCCAGATATTTTTTAATTGGCGCGTTTTTTATACTAAGCACAACTTGCCATATTGAAGGAAATAGCGGGTGTCGTTTGGCGACCCGCTCCCAAAGAATAACAGAAAAAGTTAACATAATAATCGCGCCCAAGAGGTGTCCGAAAATTGCGCCCATAACCCCAAATCCGGCTAAAACTAATAAAAGAGACGCTATGCTTCTGGAAAATTGGTTTGAAAACGCTAAAACGGTCATGGCCCTTATCCATCTAGTAATTTGCAGGGCCATCAGTGTAAACGGAAAAAAAATACTTCCGACAGCCGTGGCAATTAAAAGTACGGCCGCATAAATCCCGATTTTATAATTATCGTAAAAAACCCCGCCAAGCCAAGGAGCAAATAGAGCACCAATAAGGACAAGGGCAATTAAAAAAAGAGTTGTCTTGGCCAAAAAAGCAAGGATTTCTTTCGCGCTCCTACTGTCGTTTCGCGCATACGCCTCGCTCAAAAGAGTTGTTGAAGCATTTGAAGCGCCAAAACCCAAAAAAACAGTCATAAACCCGGATAAACTAAAGGCCAGCGCATAAATACCGTAATTTTCCGGCCGTAAAAGCCGCGCTAGAAAAACACCAATTAGAGCTTGAATAAAATTCGCAGTAAAATCACCGGCTTGAAATACTATCACATTTCTGACAAACCAATGATTGCGGAAATATTCCGCCTTTTCTTTTATCAGCCGAAACGATAAATAGCGCCCAAGCGTAAAGATAGTAAGTTTATCCATATATTTTAACAGTCTCTCGCGCAGCTTTATTCCAACTAAATTTGCTTGCCTGGTTAAGACAATGCTTTTTTAAATTATCATAAAAATCGTCATCCATGATAACTTTTTCCATTGCCCGATATATCTCGTTGACATCTTCGGGTTCAACCAAAATTCCTGCGTTTCCGGCAACTTCTGATAACGAAGTGGTGTGGGAAGTAATGACGGGCGTACCGCATTGTAAGGATTCCAAAACCGGCAGACCAAATCCTTCAAATAATGACGGGAACACAAAAATCTTGGCTCCACTATAAAGTTTCCGCACAGAGTCATCATTAACTCGCCCCAAGAGCTTAACATGGTGTTCGAGTTGATAACGCTTAATAGTCTCAGCAACCATTCTGGAGTAGTATTCATCGCGAATATTGCCCACAAACACAAGCGGATATTTCTGTTTAAGTTTCGGTGACAAACGGGCATACGCAACTATTATGTTTATAATATTCTTCCTAGGCTGAAGCTGTCCCACATAAAGCAGGTATGAGAAAAGGTCAAATTTTTTTTTAAGATACTCGGGGTCAAGGTCGGGATAATATTTTACGGTATCTGCCCCCTCATATACCACACTGATCTTGCTTGGGTCGGTTCCAAATCTTTTTATAATATCCTGTTTTGTATATTCTGAAACCGCTATAATCCTGAAGGATGAAACAAGAATGTCTTTCATGTTCTTAGACAATAATGCTGTTGAATGTTCTTTAGTCCAGTCCGCATTATGAAAACTACTCAGGTCATGAATTGTTACTACGCTCTTTTTCAATCCGCGTATGAAATATAGCGGATTTGTAAAATGAAATATATCGAGCCGGTCTATTAGCGACCAAAATCTGACTGCTGCCGAATTAAATGCTCGTATTGTAATTTCCGGGATAGGGAGTCCTAGCGGACTGGCAAAAACGGGTCTCCAATGAACATTTTTAGATCTTTGAAATCTAAAACGTCCCAGTAAAAAATCATGTATATAACCATAAAAATAGTATTGATTCTTGTGATCAATACCTATCATTGCATTTATTAAATTTTTACTATAAGCGCTATTGCCGCCCTTGCCAATAGTCGCGATGTAATCTATTCCGATTCTCATATTTGAAGCTATTTTTACAATTTTAGAAATTCTTAATATAAGTGGTTATTTGCTAAGAATGTTTTTATAAACCCGGAGGTGTTGTTCTGTGGTTTTTTCCAAAGTATGTTCTTTCGCCAATTCGTAACTATTTCTGCTGAATTTTTCCATAAGATCGTGGTCGGATAATATTTTATTTATGGCTTCGGCCGTTCCGTTTATATCGTTCTGGTCAACCAAAATGCCATTATAATCATTCTCCATCGCATCTCCTATCCCATTATTTGAAGTTCCAACAACTGGCAGGCCAGCCGCCGCAGCCTCTAAAAACACAAGTCCAAATCCTTCAAAATTGTGGTCATCGTTTACGGATGTCAAAATAAAAAGCTCGGCCCCTGAATACAAGATTCCCAATTCTTCATCGGAAATGCCCGTTCTGAATTCAACGCTCTTTGTAACATCCGCCTTATCAACTATATTTTTAAGTTTTTTAAAATATTGCGTATCGCCTTGACTGCCGACTATTACATATTTCAGGTCGGGCATATTCTTTTTGACCAAGGCAAAAGCTGGTATTGAGGTCTCGTATCCTTTGCGTATTTTAAGCGCTCCAACGCTTAAAATAAAATTTTCACCGGTTAATCTTGATCTATAAAATTTATCAATATCAATACCGGGCGTTATTACTTCAATATGTCGAAGTTCGACATGCTTTGCAATCTCGCTCTTTGTATAGTGACTAATAGCCGTAACCGCATCGGCTCTTCTGTATGCCCACTTCATTAACACTCTCCATCTCCAATCATAAAAAGCCGAAATCGCAAAAGTTCCAAGTCCGGTTATAATTAATTTTTTACCAAGACACAGAGAAACCAAAGCCGCAATAATGCCGTAGGGGTAGCCGTCTATTGCGTGAATTAAGTCGCATTTTTTAAAATAACTGATAGTTTTAACGAGCATCGAGAATAATGCTGGCCCCCTTTTGATAATTGGCAGTCCTTCATGGCCATCATTTTCTTCTTTGAGAACTACGGCCTCGTGACCGGCCCTTTTTATACCACAAACCAGCTCCGAAGCGTATCTCCCTCCTCCTGTCTTTGGATTCATATCGTGAACAATGAAACCTATTTTCATATTGATTTTTTACCATATTTTACCATTTTTAACAAACATTAAGTAGCCCTCTCACGGTAACTCAGTCGGAGAAAGATACTCCGCGGCTATCTTTAATAAAAAGCCTCGGTTCGTATTTTAAGCTCGCTTACTCCGCTATCCAATAAGGCTCTTCTGATATTAAAAACAAATTTTATGGGTCCGCATATAAAATAATCCCTTCCTACCAAATTCTTTAATTTTCTTTTTATGCTTTTTATATCTATTCTACTAAATTCTTTTATGCGACTGTCCTTTGTTTTTTGCCTTGTCAAATAATAAAATAATTTTATATTTTTATTATTTTCAGACAACTTATTCAGTTCGTCAAAAAAAGCCGTATCTTCTTTGGTTTTATTGCTATAAAAAAGGAAAATTTTTTTGCCTTTTAACCAATTTTCTCTCGCATAAGTTCTAATAATGCTTATAAACGGCGTAATACCGATTCCGGCCGCCAAAAAAACAATCTTTTTACTTTTCTCATCCGGATAAAAATAACCCATCGGTCCTTCCGCTGTAACAGTTGCTCCGACTTTCAACTCATGCAATGCGGTGGAAAATCTCCCGATTTTTTTTACTGTTATGGCCAAAAGATTATTGCCGGGAATGCTGGAAATTGTATAGGCCTTGCCTTCAGGGCCTGATTGGCCTTTCAAATAAACAATCACATATTGTCCGGAAATGAAAGAAAATTTGCTATTTTTATCAATCTTAAACTTGAGGGTGACAATATTCTCGGCTTCTTTCTTCCGGGAAACCAGCATACATTTAAACTGCTGCTTATTTGCCGACATGTTTTTGTTTGTTTAAATAGTTATTAACTGCTTCGCTCAAGGCCAAATGTCCAAGCACGGAACAATGAAATTTTCTGTCGGGCAGGCCGCCTAATCGTTCAATTATCTGTTCCGGATTTATTTTTAAAGCTTCCTCAATATCCATTCCGTCATTCTCCGCGGCCATTACCGAAAGCATAGATGTTGACGCTATGGCCGACGCACATCCGAAAGTCCGCCACTTGCATTCCTTAATCTTATTTGTTTTCTTATCCACCTTAATCCACATGCTCATCATGTCGCCGCAAGCCGGACTGCCAACAGAGCCAAATCCGTCGGCTTCGTACCCGCTTTCATCCAATAAGAGGTTCCTTGGATGGAAAAAGTGTTCCCTGACTGTTTCACTGTAAACCCAGGCATCGCCGTCGCAAATACTCTCCAAAAAAACATCTCCCTCTTTTGTTTTTGTTTTTGTACTCATCCCGTTAAAAGTCCGATTCCATTAGTTACCCGTTAGAAGTGGGAATCGGCAGACGCCTTTGGCGTATTACTTCTAACGAGATGCGTATTATTTTACGGAAGAGATTTTTCTTAATTTTTTGACCACCGCGGGAAGAACCTTTAAAACATAGTCAAGTTTTTCCTTGTCGGTATCTCTGCCTAAAGTCATTCTAATGCTTCCCTGGGTCAGCTCCGCCGAAAGGCCGATAGCGGATAACACATATGACGGAGTTAGATCGGTAGAAGAACATGCCGAACCCGTTGAGCAAAATATGCCATATCTATCAAGCATTAACATTAGCGATTCGCCCTCAACTCCTCTTACCGAAATATTTATATTGTTGGGCAATCTTTCCTGAATATGGCCGTTTAAATTTATGCCCTCAACCGACCTTAAAACATTTTTAATGAAGTAATTTCTTAATCGAATCTGCCTCCGGCTTTCCCGATGTTTGATTTTCTCTGCCAATTTCAACGCCTCAAACAAGCCGACAATTGACGAAACATTTTCCGTCCCAGCCCTCAAGCCCATTTCCTGACCCCCCCCTAAAATCTGAGATTCCAAGTTTACGCCTCTTTTAACAAACAAACATCCGATGCCTTTCGGCCCGTAAATCTTAGATCCGTTAAAAGTCATCAAGTCAACGCCTAATTTATTAACATCCATCGCCAATGCTCCAGCGGCTTGGCAGGCATCTGTGTGAAACAATGGAAACCGTTTTTCTCCTCTAACTTTTTTAATGATCTTTGAGATTTTAAAAATCGGTTGAATGGTTCCTATTTCGTTATTCGCATACTGTACGGAGACGAGGGTTGTATCTTTTTTTAAATATTTTTTCAGTTCAAGCAATTTTACCAGCCCCGAACCATCAACATTAAGATAGGTAACCCCAAAGCCCTCTTTCTCCAGTTTTTTTGCGGCTCCCAAAACAGCTTTGTGCTCTATTTTGGACACAATGATATGTTTGCCAAATTCAGCATTCGCGTGAGCCGCGCCAATGATAGCCAGGTTATCCGATTCGGTCCCGGAACCCGTAAATATTACCTCCTCCTTTTTCGCTCCAATTATGCCAGCTATGCCGGCTCTTGCCGAATCAATCGCCTGCTTGGTTGTTCTTCCGGCCCGATGAAGCGAAGAAGGATTACCAAAAAAATCGGAAAAAAACGGAAGCATTTTATTCAAAACGCTCTTGTCCACATAGGTAGTTGCGGCGTAGTCCAAATAAATATTCTTCATCTATTTATTTCTTCAATTGTAATGGCCATATTAGGACAGCCCGCTTTGGCCATTTCCAAATCGTTAGTCAGCTCTTTATTGTTTTTTTTATCACCCAAATTTTCATCTTTATGAATAACCTCTACACCCTCTTCTTTCAAAACAAAAACTTTGGGACACAAGCTGACGCATAAACCGCATTTTATACACTTATCTTTATCTATTGAGATTTTCATTTTGATTAAATCTTAAACAGTTGGAGCGCGGCCTTCGTTTTGTGTAAAAACTCGCCCATTGATTTGAGCTGTAAAATCTTTTTAAGGGCATAACTTGGCCGAAAATAGAAAGAACGGTAAGCACTCCCAAGCAAAGACAGAAGTTCGTCTCGTGACAAAACCTTCTCCCATACAGGAGGAAAGAAGCCGGGTTTAGGGTCCTTGGCAAAGTCGCGCCAGACATCTAACAACACCCCCTCCTCCTGAGCCATTCTGTATAAATCCGTCGCCGGAAAAGGCGTCGCAATGGTTATGTGGACATAATCAGGATTGAGTTTCTTCATAAATTTCACTGTCTGCTCAATATCTTCTTTAGTTTCGGTAGGACAACCTATCATAAAGTAGCCGGCCGTTTGAATCCCGACCCTTTTTGTCGTCTTGAAAGCTTCTTCGGCCTGCTTAAGGGTAATCCCTTTTCTCAAAACATTTAATATTTTCTGTGTTCCGGCTTCTACTCCGTAATGAATCCTCTGACACCCTGCCCGTTTAAGCGCTTCCAAAACTTCTTTGTCTACAGTGTTGACCCTTGTCCTTATATCCCAAACAATTGAAATTCCCCGCCTATCTATTTCGTTACAAATATCTAAAACCCGACGACGATCAACCCCAAAAGTATCATCATAAATAAAAATTTCCTGAATCCCCATCTTATCGCATTCCTCCATTTCATCAACCACGCTTTTGGCCGAGCGGGCGCGAAACAGCTTTCCTAATTGCGGCCGATCACAGAATAGACACTTAAAAGGACAGCCGCGACTGGTAAACATGGTAGTTACCGGCCTGCGCGGAGAAAGAACGGAAAAATATTTTTTATAAGGTGTCAGATAACGAGCGGGGAATGGCAGATTATCAAGATTTTCTATAAAATCGGCCCGGCCATTATTGATAATGGTCCCCCCGTCTTTAAAGACCAGGCCTCTTATCTTTTTTAGTTTTTCAGGATTGTCCATGTTTTCCAATAACGGCTTGATTGCGCTCTCACCCTCACCCAAAATCAAAAAATCTATCTCTTCCTTTTCTATTGTTTCGTTGGGAAAGATCATGACATGTGGTCCGCCTAAGACAACCTTCGTCTGAGGATTCACCTCTTTTACCGTTCTTGCCGTTTTCATCACATCAATCAGTGTAAAAGTCATAGCCGTAATACCAACAACATCTGGATTTTTTCTGCGAACTTCTTCTCTAAGCCGATCGTAATCCATTCTTCCAACCTGGCAATCAAGAATCTCAACATTATAAGCCGTCCTCGTCTTTAAATAAGCTGCAATGTACATCAATCCCAAAGGCGGAAGAAAGCTCAATCCTTCTTCTAGTTCTTTGGGCATGACACTGGCAATAGTATTTTCAGTCGGCTGATTAATCAGTAGGATATTCATCTTCAGTTTTCAAATTTTTTTACAAAATATTTGTCCAAAAATTTGTTTAAAAACATTTTTTTGATAAAAAACGGGGTAAGATAATAAACTTTGACCAGCATCTTTTTAAATATGGCGCCCGATTTGGGAGTATTTTTTAACAAAGGGTTGTGCTGGAATTTGTTATACCCCACCAAATCTTCAACTTTATACTTTCGGGGTACCTCCATCGACTCCTTTCGTTTGTGCCCAAGAAGGATATAAGCAATAGGGTCAAAATGGGGAGGAATGGAGAAAATTTTTCTCAATTGTTTTTTGGGGGGCAAATGACAAATCCAACAGCTCCCCAAGCCATAATAAGTGGCGGCTAACACCATATTTTCAATCCCGGCCGCCGCGCTTTGGATAAAATCATAATGTTCGGCGTCTTTTGTCCGGTTATCATAAAGCACCAAAATACCGACTGGAGCATTTTTTATAACAACGGAGCCGCCGTAATCAACCAGTTTTTGTTTTATTTGCTCGCTGTCCACCATAATAAACTGCCAGCCCTGGATATTGCAGGCCGAAGGAGCTTTAATGGCTATATCGATTATTTTAGCGATTAAATCCTTACTTACCGGTTCGGAGGTGAAACTTCTGACACTCCGCCTTGAATTAACAACATTTAAAAAATCCATCTGGTTAATTTTTAATCATTAATTGTTTGGCATGCAGATCGTGGATATTGTATAAAAATTAGGGTTGAAAGTCAAACTAAAATGCCGTATGATTACTTGCGATGTGGTGGGAAAAATTAAAAAACGATATTTTGGACACCGATCTATATACCCGCTCCGGAACAGAAGTGGGAGTTTCCAATGGAGTACTTAAATTAGAAGAAAAAAACGGAGATTATCTTACCGTTAAAGTTTCGGATAATGACATACCGGAGATAGCCTACAGAGCGTCGTCTGACCTGACAATAAACTACCCCGAACTGAATAAATTTGTCTTTGGAAAAATGCCGGAAAGTTGGTTAATCGGCAATTATATAAAAATCTACATCGGCTATTGGAACGATGAAAAAATAAGAAAAAACGGAGCATCCGGCGGAGTATTAAGCGGCCTTCAACTCTACTTGTTACAACAGGGTATGGTTGACGGAGCAATAACCTTACGGATGCGGCGCGACAAGCCCTATCTGACAGAACCAATAATCGCCTCCGCCGAAGAGGAGATTCTTGAGGGCGCTCAAAGCAAATATACCACCGCCCCGTTGAACCAAATTTTATCTGAACTGCCCGGTCAATACAAGTCTATCGTTTATACTGGTTTACCCGAAGAAATAGCTACCATAAGAAAACTTCAAGCATTGAATCACCCGAGCGTCGGTACGATTAAGTATGTTTTGGGCACTTTTTACGGCGAAGCTATCGGTTTTTCCGCCATTAAAAGTGTTTTACGAGCTCATGGTGAAAAAAATGTTGATAATATCAAATCTCTTAATTTCAGAGCCGGAGAATGGCCGGGACACATGCGCATAGAATTAAAAAGTGGACGGATAATTTCAATACCAAAATTCCACGCAAATTACCTTATCCCTTCCCATATCACAAAGTTTTCCCTTTATCAGGTTGACTATATGGCCGAGCTGGCGGATATTTCAGTCGGAGACGCTTGGTCGCCAATATATGAGCAAAGAGGCGAAGGTTGGTCTGTAATCATTGCCCGCAACAGAATAGGTGTGGAATTAATAGAAAAACTAATTGCCGATAAAATTATAATCGCCAGCGAAATAACGGCTAACGAACTAGTTAAAATGCATTCGCACGGGCTTGATTTCAAAAAACGGGGAGCTTTCATCAGAATAGCCAAGCGCAAGGCAAAGGGATTGCCCGCACCAGAATATGGCTACGAGCCCATCAATATTTCGGGAGCAAGAAAACGATTTGAATTTTTCTTAGACATAATGTTTTTTATATTCCAATCGGGGATTTTAATCTGGTTACTGGAACAGTTACCGATTAGTTTCATCGGCTGGTTATTTGTTCAAATTAGAAATTTTTGGAAAAAATCCACCAAACCAACCAAAAAAGGCGGTTTGAATGATCTGGCATTTAAAATTAAGCCCCTTCAAGAATTATGAGCAACGAACGTCACATCGGTGAAAGAGCATTATTGGCCCATGGGTGGATCTCTCAACGAGTTGAAAATCTTCTTGACGCTGGATGCGACGACGGCAATAACACTTTTTTATTCTCCCAAAAGGCGAGGCGAACACGGGGAATTGATATCAATTGCAAAGTTGTTGAGCGCGCCAAGATAACTTTTCCAGCCATATCTTTTTTGTGCTGTCCCGTGGAAATAACACCATTTAATGATGGTTTTTTTGATGTAATCATAATGAATGATGCGCTTGAACATGTGCGCGATGAGACTACTGCTCTGAATGAAATTTATAGGATATTAAAAGAGGGAGGGCAACTTATTATTTCAACTCCGCATAAGGGAATGTTCGCATTTTTAGATCCCGCCAATTATAAGTTTATCATAAAAAACAAATTTCTTCTGCGATTAATGTACGGCAAAAATAGAGCCGAAAAGATGCTCTCACCGGGAAATTCCCGCGACGATTTCCACCGCCATTATACCCTCGGCCAGCTTAATTCTGTCTTGGGAAAGAGCGCTTTCCGCGGCCATTATAAAATTGAGAGAATTTTTAGATCGGGTCTATTGCTTGGAATACTGGCCGTAAACTTAAATGTAGTTTTACGCCGAATTATCGGACACAGAGCATCTATGCTTGCCCTTATTCCCTTAACCAAGCTGGCCGCACTGGAATTTTGGATTCCGTTCGGATCGCTGGCATACAATATAGCAATATCAATAAGAAAGACCCCAAAGAACCCTTTATAACTCAACTCAGGGAATGCTTTGAACTGGCACTTGAGACTTAATTTGCTTTGTAGTTTCCTCTCCATATCCTAAGACGGAACCAATATTATAAGCGTCAAACACTGTTTTTAGTTTTTTATTTGTAATAAGTTCTTTTATTGTTTCCGAATCAAAATAAACCACCTCGTAATCTGTCCGGTAATTTAAAGAATAGGGGGCGTTCGGGTGAATACCAATTGCATATACAGCTTCCGTACGATTCTGCCTGCTTAATGTTTTTGCAATATTCAGCACCTCTTCTTCATTAGAAGATCTGTAAATATCATGCAATCTCCACTTATTGGCATAGGCCATGTGGCCTGCAAATAAAATAAAAATAATCAAACTGATAATCGTCTTCTTCAGTGTTCCCATACCAATAATTTCCGCGAGATAAGCAAGTCCCAAACTGACTAATATTGAAAAAATTAAAACGACTTCCATCAAGTGATCCCAGTTCCCGGTTTTAGCATACACAAGATAACCAAACCAGATGATCCCCCACGACACAAAAAGGCCTAATATTTTTTTATTAAGACGGTATAAATTAATCAGCCCCAACAGCATCAATCCCAAAATAAACGGCCCTCCCGTGCTTGTTAGGTTTACCGCTTCTTTTACATAGAAAGAGAAAGAATTCCAATACGCCCCGGCCATCTCAAACAAACTAACCCGGTAACCCCATTTGGTAGCGAACAGGACCGCCGGTCCGATTAATCCCCGTTCTTTCATCGTTATTACAAAGTTATCTCTATTGTAATAAAAAGTATACGGATCAGGAAAAAAGTGCCCGATAAGACCGAATGACTGGCGTTCTATGTCGGCAGTATAACCGTTCGGAACGCCGAGCCACGAATACGATGTCAGCGTAGAACCAAAAATAATAAGAAACGGCAATAAGAAAATAAGAGCTCTCTTGTACGACCTGTTAATAAGAAGGTCGTACAAGAAAAATGGAACAAACGAAATCGCAAACGCGTTCCTTGAAAGAGCGGCTAAAGCGAAAAACACGCTAACCACCAAAACCCTAACCGATCCCGCCTTAAAGGGCCCATTTTTAGCTCCTAGATACACCCACAGAGCAAGACCGAAGAATATGATGCCCCATTCATAAAATCCGCCGTGTATCGCTCCCACAGTCATAGTTGGCATAAATGCGCCCGCAAGACCAGACACAAAACCAATAACAGTTCCGAATAATCGCGCAGACAATAAAAAAATTAAAACATTAAAGAGCGCGAATAGGACTATTGACATGTACAGAGGCAGTTCTGGTCTAAATCCTAAATATTTAAAAATGCGGCCATAAATTATCTGGGTCAGCGGGTTTAAAATTCCCTTTTCCGCTCCAAATTGGCTGGCATTTTCTGAAGCAAGAAGCGTACCGATGGAATTTTCAACCTTATAAGTTCCGGCTAATGCAAAATTGCGCGCCCCCATCAATGCTTCATAATTCGCTCCGGGGGCATAACCCTTCTGAAGCACAGGATAATAATATGCAAAAATTGAAACGAAAAAAATTGCTGGGGCTAGCAGAGTTTTTGTGGAAAATTTGCTGAACATACAATAACAAATCATACTAAATATGCATTTGAAAAGCAAGCAAAAATATTATATATTAAGAATTATGTTAAAAGAACGATTTCCCAACCCAAAACCAGAACAAAAAGAAGGAAAGGAAATACTTGATTAATCAGTCTCTCATAAAAAAGTGACGAGAATTTAAATGTCGCAACTTTTAAGTTATAGCTGGCTTTGATTTTTAAAATTTGACATAAAAGTTTTTTATTGTATTATGGAAACCAAGATGCCCTCTGTTTCGGAAACAAAACTGTCAATCGTTGTGCCAGCATATAATGAAGGCGAGACTATCGCCGAAGTTTTAGCTGATTTAAAAAAAGAATTGGACGGAAAGTTGATTTATGAAATTGTCGTGGTCAATGACGGTTCCACTGACAACAGCCGTAAAATTCTTGACAAAATCCCCTACATCAAACTTGTCAACCACAGAATCAATCGCGGTTATGGCTCAAGTTTAAAAACCGGAATAGAAAACAGCCGGTATGACTGGGTTTTGACTTTTGACAGCGATGGCTCTCATCCGTCTCACCAGATAATGGACTTGGTAAAATTTTTGGATAAATACGATATGGTCGTAGGCGCTAGAACCGCCCAAAAAACCTACGATACGGTTCTAAGGAAAACGGGACGAAAAATTGTAACAGCCCTTGCTCAATATATAAGCAAAGTTGAAATTCCCGACATAAACAGCGGCTTTCGCTTTTTCAAAAAAGAACTGGCTCAAAAATTCTGGCATCTTTATCCGGAGGGTTTTTCTTTCAGCACCACCATAACCGTAGCATCTCACGTTGCGCGTTATGCGGTTAAATATGTCCCAATTAAAAGTTACAAACGAAAGGGCGGCAAATCCGGTATAAAGCCGTTCCGTGACATGATCGGCTTTATGAATGTCGTGATCCGGCTGGCAATTTACTTCAAACCGTTGCGTGTTTTTGTTCCCTTAAGCATCTTGCTTCTTACTGCGGCAATCCTGCTAGTGGGAGTTGATTACTATTTCACTGGCGGGGTCTTGGATGTGACTTTTGCGATATTGGTCAACGCATCAATCCAATCGTTCATGTTTGGCCTGATCGCCGAAATGATCGTTAAAAGATTTTATAGCTAACCCAAATGAATCCTAAATTTTCAATTGAAGAAGTGCGGTCTTTTTGGGACAGGGTTTCACCTATTTATGAGCCGGCGAATGAGAAACTCGGCTATGTGCATACTCATCGTTTTGAAAAAACACTGGAATACGGCCAGATTGAAGCTGGTCAGACTATTTTAAACATCTGGTCCAGAACCGGAAATTTGTTGCCTTATTTAAGAAAAACGCCTGATTTAACCGTGTATAATCACGAAGTTTCTCCGGCAATGATAGCTATTGCCCGCCGGAAATACCCGAAAGAAAAGTTTGAACTGACAAATTTAGAGAACTTGGACGAATTTAAAAATGATATGTTTGACAGAATTATTTCGCTTGAAACTTTGGAACACACGCCCAAGCCAGCCGTATTCTTATCCGAACTCCACAGAGTTCTTAAACCGGACGGCTTTTTAATTATGAGCCTTCCGCCCAAAGGAGCCGAAATTGGACTTAAACTTTATGAGTGTTTTTTTAAAAACCATGGCGAAGGGCCTCATAATTTTTACTGGCCCTCGGATGTGAAAAAAATGCTGGAACAATCAGGGTTGCAACTAATCGCCCATAAACCGGCAATGATTCTGCCTCTAATCAATGCCCGGTTAATTCGTTTAAGCGAAAAAATATTGGATTTTGTTTTTGGCAAAACCCCCTTAGCCAACTTCGGGGTAAGGCATTTTTATATTGCCAAAAAATAGATGATAATTCTTGGTTTAAAATTTTAAAAATGGAATTTCTTCAAAGGATTCCCGTCAGAAAAACTCTTGTTTTTGGACTGGTAAGCTCTTCAATAATATTTGCCCTATTAAAAACTCTGGTTAATGCGGAAGAGTTTTATTATGTCATTAGGGACATCAGCTGGTCTTATTTTTTATTGGCTTTTGCCATGATGGTCCCTATCACTTTTTTAGGCGCAGTCAGATGGTTTTTGGTTCTGCGCGCCGCTGGATTCAATGTTTCTTTCCGCAAAGTTTTTAAAATAGTCGCAAGCGGAATTTCTTTAAGCCTCGTGCCGGGCAGACTTGGCGATCTGGCCAGAAGTTACCCGCTCCGGAATAGTATCCCGGTGTCTCAATCCGTCGGTACGATAATTCTAGAAAAAATAATAGATGTCAACATCCTGATGGTATTTTCCGGAATCGGCTTGTCTATTTTGGGGAATTATGGTGTTTCCGTTTTAATCCTGTCTCTGGCAATAGGCACAATCCCCGTTCTTCAAGTTTTAAACTTTATAAGCGAGAAAATGTCATTAAAAAACCCCTTGATAAACAAAGCGCATGAAGCCATATCCATCTTAAACAGGGTAAAGCAAAGAAAAACTGTTCTTTTTGCGGCAGTTCTTACCTCCTGCGCCAACTGGACAGTATCAATGTTTCAAGTATATTGGCTTTTTAAAACTGTAGGGTCTGTGGTCCCCTTTTCTGCGGTTTTTGCGTTTCACCCGTTAAGTACATTTGCGGGATTAATTCCCATATCCATTGCCGGCATTGGAACTAGGGACTCAGCTATAATATACTTTTTTAGAAACTTTGTTGCGCCAGAACAGTCTTTGGCTGTCGGAATATTATACGGTGTCCAAGCATACTGGATCTTCGGAATTTTGGGAATCCCTCTTCTTTATTATTTTTTCCGGCAAAACAAATACTGATTTTTTCTAGCTAGGTCGAAGTTACAAAATTTTGTATATAAACTTAATCTTGTGACTCCCGGCGGGAACTTGTATGGTCTGAAAAAAGTAGTTGGCTCGATAAATTCTAATTTCTTGACCATCAACAAAAGCTTTCCAGCCCGGTAGATACGAATTTGAAAAGACTAGCCATGAATTATTTCTGCGCTTGACATCAAGATTTATTTCGTCCGGTTGGTATGTTTCAAATTTAATTTTTCCGTTTTCGTTTGATATTCTTTGGGAACAATCATCGCACTCTACCACTGTTTCTTTTCCAAAATTTCTCTTCTTTGTTCTTAAAAAATACTGCCACAAATCATCTTCCCGCTGATTTTCTTTTATATACGAGGCCGATCCGGCAAAATAAATTTTTGGCAGAACGGTAGTGTTTTCATAAACATCCAAAGGTATCCCGGTGCCGGCGATATTCGATTCGAATCTTTTTATGAAAGGCCAGGTTAGCGGAACGGATGAGAGCACATGCTTTACATTCATCATTGAAATCAAATTTGCATACGATTCAAATAGCTTTCTCTTTTCATCAATGGTCATTTGTTGCGTAGCAAACTGACTATTAAAGTCGCTGAAAAATTCCTGTCTTCTGGTCAATAGGGCATCATGGCCATTTAATGTTTCGATGTTGTAATACATAAAAACATCGGAGGTAAGAGTTGCCACCTCAAACTGATAACGTGTTTTGGGATTATCCAGCATTAACCCCATTTTTTTATAAGATTCTATCCCCAGATTAAAAGTGAGCGTCCGATATCGGGGGTCGTTGTGTTTCATTAAAAACTGTATGGCCAGAGTAGGGTCTAAAACAGAATCCGGAACAAAACTATAATATCTATGCCAAATGAAAAAAGAAGAAAAGCAGGTCAAGACAACGGCCAAAATAGAGAATAGCGTAAATGAGACCTTCTTTTTTATTAATAAGGCCGCAATGAGCCCCGTTAACGCAAGAGTAATTATCATCAGCCACACCTCAACACTTAAAAAAGAAAACTGATAAAACCAAGAATTTAAAAGTTCGCGGACCTTGTCAAGATAATAAGCCGCCTCACGCTGTACGGTGCGGGAATAACCAAATTGCATAAAGAGTTTGAACCCCATCTTTACTATTCTGTCAAATAAAAAATGGTGGCCCGCGCTTACCGCAACAATTAATACGCCAAATGCGATTAATAACCTTCTATAGATTTTAAGTATTCTCGCCAGCAAATTAATCCCTTGAGTTTCTTTGAGCATATCCAAGCCAAAACCGCTTAAAACAGCGGCTGAAAGACTAAACAAGAAAAGCGTTTTGCCAGAACCACGGAATAAATTAAAAATGGGGATCTTGGTCATTATGTAAAATAGTGGCGAATACTTTACGGCAATGAGCAGTGTCAAAACCGCCATCCATATAAAAAAACGAATGTACAGATCTTTGTTTTTAAATTTCCATGTCAAAATAAAAAGAAATAAAGGCAAAATGCCCGCATAGAAATGAGTGTATTCGGTATTTACAAAACGCAACAAAATAAACGGAGAAATAAAATGAGCCAAGTCAAAAATATTAAAATAATCATTAACCGATTTTTGATATGATAATCCTCCGCTTCTCCACCCTAAATCATATATTGCATGGTCTGCCTTTAATATCGGGGAAACGATAACAACACTCAGCAAAACAATTGTTACCCATAAAACCGTATTCTTGTATTTAAAAAAACTAAACCTTACGGACTGAAAGTCTAAAAATGCGGCGAATATTATTAAAGCCGTTGCCAAATAAAGAGTCCCCTGCGCAAGACTAAATACCCAATTAGGAGCGAGCAAAATAGCGGCAAGAACAGAATATAAAAATTTATTCTGGCTTTCATTTATTTTTATCGCCAAAAAAAATAAAACAGGGACCCAGACAAGAAAAAGCGCGAGTATTTCCATATTTCCCAACTGGATATTCCATTGGTTAAAAACCCAAACAAATGAAGCAAATACCGCCGACAAAACCGAGATTTTTAATTTTCTTGAAAATACATAAAAACCGTACCACTGACCAAGAAAACTAAGACCGACAAACCAATGATATATACTTATTGAATTCTTGAGTTTATATAAAAGCAGAGAAAGTGGATGAAGCAAATCCGTCTGAGAAAGATAAGATGGAACGCCGGCGAAATAAAGGGGGTTAATGCGCCAGCTCCCCCGTTTTAACGCTTCTCCAAACCAAAAATGAATCGGCATATCCTCCGTTCTCGTAAATCCGAAATTAAAAAATAGCTTCCCCCCCCAAAGAACGGGATAGAAAAATCCTATCATAACTGCGGCGGGTAGCCACAATAAAATATGGGGAAATCTGAATATCTTTAACAGTTTGCGCATTCGGATATTGTATATTTTCAAATTGTCCTTGGCAACGCTTGACCCGATTTGTTGATTTGCTATTCTTATTGAGTTCTTTTCAACAAAGATTAGGAGTAAAAATGCCTGTTGAAATCAGAAACCCAAAAGGCGAGTTGCTTATGATTTATCTGGGCGACAGTTTGGTCGGTGCAGATCTTAGAAACAAGGACTTGAAGCATGCCGTTCTGACGAAAATGGACTGTGCTGGTGCCGTCTTTGATGGCGCCGACCTTGAATATGCTCACTGCCGAGGCGCCAATTTCACTGGAGCAAGTTTTAAAAATGCCTATATGGTTTACGGCCAATTTCACGAAGCCAAATTTATTAATGCCGATTTTGAAGGCGTGAACATTGAGCGGGCAAAATTTATTAACGCCGACCTTAGTGGCGTAAAAAATTGGCACAAACGAGAACGCGATTTTCAGGCCAAATTTTTAGGGACAACAATGCCCGACGGAAGAAAGGTGGAGGAGGAGTAATGATTATTTACGACAGACAAACAAGCGAAAAGTTGCTTGAAATTCCCGCCGACACGCTTGCCGGAATAGACATGCGCCGATTTGACCTCCGTTACGCAGACCTCGGTAATCAAGACTTAAGCTTATGCAATTTTGGGGGCATGGATCTGGAAGGCGTCCAATTCAACAACTCTGTCTTATTTAGAGCGATCCTGACAAATTGCAATCTAACCGAAGCCATATTCACCCGCGCCAATCTTTCGGGCGCTAAATTAACCGGCGCAAAGTTGTCTATGACCGCTTTCTCATATGCGACCTTGATTGAAGCCGACTTATCTGAAATTACGGTTGAAGGTATGGTAAATTTCCGGTGGATTGTCGCTTGCGGAGCAAAATTCAGAAATATAAGAAACATGAGCGGTGCCAATTTTTTTCAGGCAAACCTGGCTAATGCCGACTTTGAAGGCACCGATTTTCTCCTCGTTAGCGAGAGTGATCGCACCGATACAATTTTGACCGGAACCATCTTTGAATATTTGATGTAACAAAAACCCTGTGGACAATCCACAGGGAGTTTTGATTAATACCTATTCAGAAAACCCGCCACGCAGTGAGCGTCGTCAGCTATGAAGCGAACGGAGTGGCGGG
>Ga0209541_10001347_pt1 | contig 49088 bp, 51 predicted proteins | sample RifCSPlowO2_01_FD_184027 | JGI IMG/M metagenome (GOLD analysis project Ga0209541, IMG submission 184027) | Groundwater microbial communities from Rifle, Colorado - Rifle CSP2_plank lowO2_0.1 (SPAdes) (version 2) | ecosystem: Environmental > Aquatic > Deep subsurface > Groundwater | place... | reverse complement strand
CCGTCAAAATAGTATTCCGATTGAATCGCGTGTTTAGGGAGATCCAATTGCCTGCAGATTAAAAGGTTCTTACCCACATATTCTAATCTAAATAACCATGAATGTCAAGCCCTCAGCCGTGGCCCCCAAAACAACTCTAGATGATCAAGTTTTGGACCAAACCCTTCGGCCCAAGACGTTTGGCGAATACATTGGCCAGGAGAAGATAAAAGCCAACTTGGCGGTGATGATTGGCGCGGCCAAAAAGCGCAATGAACCCATAGAACACTTGCTTCTTCATGGCCCTTCGGGCCTGGGCAAAACCACCCTCTCCTATCTCATCGCCAAAGAGCTTGGCACGACCATCAAAATCACCTCTGGCACGGCCCTAGAAAAGGCCGGCGATGTCGGCTCTATTCTCACCGGCCTCCAAGACGGCGATGTATTGTTTATTGATGAGGTTCACCGGTTAAATAAAAACGTGGAGGAGGTCATCTACCCGGCGATGGAGAATTTTAAACTAGACATCGTCATTGGCAAGGGTACAGGTGCTAAGACACTACAGATTGACTTGCCTAGATTTACTTTAATCGCCGCCACCACCAAGATATCGCTTCTCTCGGCTCCTTTTCGTTCACGCTTTGGCGTTAGTTTCCGCCTTGATTTCTACAATGAATCCGAGATATCTAAAATTGTACATCGCTCGGCCAAGTTGTTAGGTATTTCCATCGACGAAGAAGCAGTCACAGCGATTGCCCGCTCCGCGCGCTCCACCCCTCGCGTGGCCAATCGCCTCTTAAAGCGAGTCCGAGATTTCGTCCAAATGAAAGATATCAAAAAAGTAAGCGCGCCCCTGGCCCGGGAATGTCTATCAATGCTTGAAGTGGACGAACATGGTCTAGAAGAAACTGACCGCAAAATTCTTTTGGCCATTGCCGACAAATTTGATGGCGGACCGGTTGGCCTAAAATCCATCGCCGCGGCATTATCCGAAGAAGAAGCAACTATAGAAAACGTTTACGAGCCATACCTAATGCAACTGGGCCTGCTGGCCCGCACTTCCAAAGGGCGTGTGCTCACGCCCTTTGGCTACAAACACCTCGGCAAAGCCCCTTCCAAGAACGCATTAAATTTTTAAGCATGATTGCCCTTGGCATTGACCCCGGCTCCACCCGTATCGGCTATGGCATCGTGCACCATGAGGGTAACCGCCTAATCATGCTTGGTTATGGTACCATTGAAAATACAAACAAAGATCGATGTTTGGACTTGCAAGACACCGAAACTGAACTAATTAAAATCATCAAGAAATACAAACCCGACCAGGCCGGCATTGAGAAGTTATTTTTTACCAAAAATCAAAAGACTGCCATGGCCGTGAGTGAGACGCGTGGGGTGCTGTTGTTAACCCTGTCAAAAAACGGATTGCCCATCCAGGAATTTACACCCAACGAAGTAAAGCAAAAGATAACTGCCTACGGTCATGCCGACAAAAATCAGGTCTACCGAATGGTTCAATTACTGCTGAATACAAAGAAACCCATCAAGCCGGACGATGCTGTGGATGCTTTGGCTATTGCAATCTGCTGTTCCCATAATATAATTCGGTATAAATAACCTAACTTCTACTATGCCCCAACTTCAGTTACATGTAGACCCGTTTGACATAGACTTTGACCAGACCCGTCGCCAGGACCTAGAACTAGAGAAACCGCCAAAGAAAAAAAAGAAAGCCCCGACCAGCGATGATGACACTACTGATACTCCAGTAGTGAGCAACGACCCAGACACTGAAGAAGATGAGGATGACAAGCCAGCAGACCTCGGTGATGATGACGAAGAAGAGGAACTAGAATAATAACTAAACGGACCGATAGGTCCGTTTAGTTATTTCACTTCTATAAATCTTCCCTTACCTACTTGTATCTTATCCCCACTTTTAGTTTGATAGTTCCAATCTTTGATTGGCTGATCGTTCATTTGGACGGCAGACTGCTCTAGGAGGCGCTTGGCCTCGGACTTGGATATTGAGAGAGCGCTTACCAACACATCTACGATCGGACCACCGGAAACTTCTTTGCCAGAACGGGATTCAGCCACGGCAGATTTGCCATGGTACATGCGTACTAATTCATCGGCGAGTTCTTCTTTAAATTCTCGGGGTGCGGCAGTTTGTGATCTTTGCTCAATCCATTCCATTGGTTTTTCGGTGCAGAGTTCAAAAACTTTTTTAATCATACTATCATCCATCGCCAAGACCTTGCGACGTATCTCACGAGGCTCGTCAGTGACTGCAATGATCTCACCATCGGATTTTGACATCTTTTTTCCTTCGGAATTCACGATTAATTGAGTTGCGAAGACTAACTTCTCTTTGTTGAGAAGTTTTTTCTCAAGTTTGCGACCAATGAGCATATTAAAAGTTTGGTCATTGCCACCCACTTCTCCGTCAATCTCCATGGCTACAGAATCATAGCCCTGCATGAGCGGGTACAAAAATTCATGAAGACCAATCGGCTCATCTTTTTTAATACGCTCTTGGAACATATCCCGTTGAATCATCTGCTGAACGGTTACATGGCTCGTCAACTCCAAGATGCGACCAAATTTTAATTTGCCGAGCCAGTCAGCGTTGTATCGGACAGTGAAAGATTCTTTAGGTAGTATCTTTGAAATCTGCTTGATGTAGGTGCGCGCGTTTTGGGCTACCTGAGCGGCGGAAAGTTGTTTGCGAGTAGACGCTTTATCTGTTGGATCTCCAATTTGTCCGGTAAAATTACCAATGAGGACCACCGGCTGGTGGCCGAGTAGCCACAACTGTTTCAGAAATAATAGCGGAATACTGTGGCCCATATGGATGTCGGGTCCGGTGGGATCAATACCAAGATATACTCGGCGTGAGCTTTCAGCCAACATTCCGACAGCCTGTTCCTTGTTTGGAAAAATTCCGGCGGATTCTAACCTGCGCGCAAGAGCACGTTCAATAATGCTTTTATCATTAATGAGTTTGTTTTTTTTGGGACCAAACATAGTGTTTAAATCATATCCCAATCTAAGTCCTTATTCAAATGCCCCATGCCCTGTATTTATGATAATTTTTATGGTATAATGATAACTCACTATGAAGTGGCAGATAACTCAATTAAATTCGTTCAAAAACAAAAAATTCATCCACTGGCCCAGTCATAAGCAGTGGTTGGAACTCTTGGTTTGGGCCATTGTCCTGGGCGCGATTGGATTTTTCGGTATGTTCATCTACTTGGAGCGCACCCTGCCTGATGCCGATACCATCGCTACTAGACAAGTGAGCGAATCAACAAAAATATACGACCGCACGAGCCAGGTACTGCTCTATGACATCCACGGCGAAGAAAAACGAACCGTCATCCCTTGGGAACAAATACCTGCTAACGCCAAAAACGCCACCCTCGCCGCCGAAGATAGCAATTTCTATAGCCACGGCGGATTTGATGTCCGCGGCATTGCTCGCTCGTTCTTTAAAGATGTCCTTAGTTTAAGTTTGTCCCAGGGCGGTTCCACTTTGACCCAGCAGTTGGTTAAGAATGCTCTTCTGGGGGGCCAAAAAACGCCTTTCCGTAAAATCCAAGAACTCATATTATCAGTTCAAATAGAAAAGAAATTTAGTAAAGATCAAATCTTTTGGATGTACTTAAACCAAATCCCTTATGGCTCTAATGCTTATGGCATTGAATCCGCCTCAAAGACCTATTTTGGAAAAACTGCCGCCAATCTGACGCTCAACGAATCTGTGATTCTGGCCTCGCTCATCCAGGCACCGACCCGTTACTCCCCCTATGGTAGTCACGTAGACGAGCTCATCGCCCGCAAGGATATCCTTCTCGCTCGCATGCGTGACCTGAATTATATTTCAGTGGATGATTATCAGCAGTCGGTAGACGAAAAATTGGTTTTCAAGAAAACCACCGAGAGTGTTACGGCGCCACATTTTGTAATTATGGTCAAAGATTATTTAGTTAAAAAGTATGGCGAAGATGTGGTGGAAAACAGTGGTTTGAAAGTTATTACCACCCTGGATGCTAATCTCCAAAATATTGCCGAGGATTCAGTCACAAAATACGCGACAATTAACAAAAAGATTTACAAAGCTTCAAACGCGGTTTTGGTTTCAGTAAATCCTAAAAACGGCGATGTCCTGGCATTGGTCGGCTCGGCAGATTATTTTGATACTGCCAATGAGGGTAATTTCAATGTTGCTATTGATGGGACGGGTCGTCAGCCGGGTTCTTCTTTTAAGCCGTTTGCGTATGCCACTCTATTTCAAAAGGGCTATCCTGACAACACCATTCTCTTTGACACCCGAACCGAGTTTAATTCATACTGCTCCCCCGATTTATCCCAAATCAAAGACCAATACGGTACACCCTGTTACCATCCTCAAAACTATGATGGCACATACCGCGGACCAGTAACCCTGCGTCAGGCCCTGGGCCAGTCGCTTAACGTGGTGGCAGTAAAGGTGCTGTATTTGGCCGGCATCAACGACACCATCAATAATGCCGCTCGGATGGGCATCTCCACCCTAAACGACCCAAACCGATACGGATTGTCGTTGGTTCTGGGCGGAGCGGAAGTCCATCCCATAGATATGGCTTCGGCATATGGCGTATTTGCCAATGATGGTGTTCGGAACCCCTGGCAGATCGTCCTAAGCGTTCAGGACGCCAATGGGAACGTTCTGGAGCAGGCCAGTGACCGTTCGGAACGAGTCCTGGAACCGCAGATAGCCAGGTTGATGAATAATATTTTATCAGACAACTTGGCCAGAGCGCCCGTGTTTGGCTATAACAATTCATTGTATATTCCCGGCCGCGAAATTGCCGCCAAGACAGGCACAACCCAAGATAACCGTGACGGCTGGGTAGTGGGTTTCACGCCTTCAATCTCAACCGTTGTCTGGACAGGAAACAATAATAACAGCCAAATGACCGTCGCCGGAGCGGGTGTCAGTGCGGCGGGACCAATGTGGCATGAGTTTATGGTTAAGGCCCTGGCGAACACGCCTATTGAATCGTTCCCCGAGCCCTATCCTGTCAGCGCCAACAAGGCCCCGCTTGATGGAAGCTATACTTCCCCTGACGGTCAGATTCATACTATTTTGTATAATGTAGACAGGTCTGACCCACTTGGTCCAGCACCAATAAGCCCCGGAAACGACCCCCAGTTTTACAACTGGGAATGGGTAATTCGGGGGGTATTTGGCCCATTACCAACGCCATTACCTGATAACTAAATTAGTGCAGACGATGTGATGTTGTTTGAGCGCCGCATACAGGGGCTTAGCCCGAAAGACTATTTCATTGGCTAACGACTTGTGGGGTGTGGAAATATAAAGATTGCCGCGCTCTAGAGATGCTTCAAATTTTATACCACTTACCGCTGGGCCGATAGCGTCTCTCAAAAATTTTGTGATAACAACTTTCAGCGCCTCTTGGCCAGAATTCTTTTCCACTATTTCCTCCCCGCGACTGGAGACTTTTTGAGCGATAGGCCTGAACATATTAAGTGCGCAATGGCATTACCAAATATGTCGCCTTTTTATCATTGCTTGGCCGAATAACAAACGGACTATTGGCACCCGTAAACTCAAGAATAATATCGGGTGTAGAGATGTTTTTCATCGCATCCAAGAGATATCGGTGATTAAGTGATATTTCAAAAACCTCATTTTTAAGCATCGCAGGTAGTGTTGTTTCAATTTCGCCCTTATCGGCGTTTTTCGCAGAGATAGTTAAAATATCTCCGGTGCATGAGAGCTTGACTTCAGAGGTGGCCGAAGAGAATAGTCCTGCCAGCCGAAGGTTTTTTTCTAAATCCTCTTTTTTGGCCAGTACCCTGGAGATAAACTTTTCGGGGATAACTTTTTGATAATCAGGATAAGTACCATCAACCACCCTTGAAACCAATTCTACATCATCGTTTGAGAATGAGAGTTGGTTATCAGCTGAACGGATAACTATCTCGCCATCAATGTCAGAGCAAATACGGATTAATTCGGCGACTGTATTGCGAGGTAATATCACGGTAAATGGTTCAGTGTTTTTAATAGGGACCGTCACCTCGCTCAAACGAAATCCGTCAGTTGACGCAATTGTCGCTTGATTATTTTTAATACCAACAAAAACCCCGGCCAATTCTGGTCTAACTTCAGAAATGGCTATTGAATCCATGACTGATAATAAACTATTTTTAAATTCTTTAGTATTTATTACCGCAATTGGCTCATTTTTTAATTTAGGGATGATTGGAAAATCTTTTGGATCAAGCCCGAGTATTTGTGTTTTATATTCATCGGAGGTTATTGATAAAATATTATTTTTAGTTGATAAATTAACCTTTTCACTTGTGGTAGCTGAAATAAAATCTGAAAATATTTTAGCTGGGACTGTTATTTCTCCTACCTCAATTATTTTAGCACCAATAAAAACATGGGTGCCGATTTCTAAATTAGTTGCCGAGAGACGCACTCTACCATTTTCGGTTTTAATAAGGATATTATTAAGTATTGGCAAAGATGCATTTCTGGAAACAATTTTTTCGGTAATTCCTACGGCTTGTCGTAATTTTTTTTGATTAACTATTGTTTTCATAGTTGGATAGTAATAAGTATTTTAAATACTATTACTATTATTAAGGGTGTGGATATGGGGAAAAGTTTTTTAAAAATAAGCTATTGATTGAAAATATAACTATTTTAAGTGGTAATTTTTGTGGGTAATTATTGGATTAGTTGGGACAGTGATAGGATAACTTTATTTATCAAAAGAGTTATACACACGCTCTTTAATTAAAATTAACTCCTGTTTTAATGGTTCGTCTACTGCAGACTCATTTCTGATTTTTTCGCAAGCATGGATAACTGTTGAGTGGTCTCGCCCACCAAGTTTCTGACCAATTTCAGGAAATGAAAGTTTAGTCTCATCTCGAAGGAGAAACATTGCCACCTGACGAGGTTTAACCACTTCTTTTTTGCGACTACGCTTTAACAGATCACTTGCTGAAATATTATAAAAATCTGCCACCGCTTTCAAAATCACCTGGGGTGAGGTTTTTCGGTAAGGTGCATTTAAGTATGTCGTTAAGATGTTTTTAGTCTCCTTTAAATCAGGTATTTTGTTGTAGACCTGGCTAAAAGCGATAACTCGGTTCAAGGCCCCCTCAAGTTCTCGGACATTTTTCTGCATATGAGTGGCGATATAGGCCAAAACATCACCTTCTAATTCAATATTTTTACTGACAAGCTTTTGTTTCAATATTGCTAGGCGGGTTTCAAAATCCGGCACGCCGACATCAGCAATCATGCCACCCTCAAAACGTGAACGGAGACGCTCCTCTATGGCCGGAATGGCCCGCGGCGGACGATCAGAGGAAAATACAATCTGTTTGTTTTTGCCGTAGAGTTCGTTGAAAGTTGAAAATGTTATCTCTTGCATCTTTTCTTTGCCCGCGAAAAATTGGACATCATCAATAATAAGTAGGTCTAGGTGAGAGTACTGGGTTTTCAGATCCTCAATAGACTTATTTCGTATCGCATCAACAATATTGGCGCTGAACCGCTCGGCGGGCACATAGAGGACCCGGCGCTCACGATGTTCGGAGATCTTATTGCCAACGGCCTGTAGGAGGTGTGTCTTGCCCAGACCCACTCCCCCATGCAAGAAGAGTGGGTTGTAGAGCTTGCCAAGGTTTTTAGTGACGGCGATGCAAGCAGCATATGCCAGTTCATTGTTAGAGCCGACAACGAACGAATCAAATGAGTACCGCTTGTTAAGATTAGTCAGTTTATCAATATCAGCATCAAGCGGGGCATCGTTTTTGTCTTCAAACTCCTTTTCAAAAATAATCTTAGAAAAATCTTGTTTATTTAGATCAATCTTGGGTTTACCAATTGAATATTTTACTTCTCGGATCTCTGGGTTGAGAATACGGATTGATTGAAGGATCTTCTTGTTAAATTTGTTTTCCAGCCATTCCTTAATGAATCCATTGGGGACGCTAACAAGGATTGTTCCCTTGTCCTTGGCGACAATGGTCGTATTCTTGAACCAGGTAATGAAATTTGCTCGCGACAAACTCGTCTCCATTTCTCCCAGTACCGCTTTCCATAGTTCTTCGTTGGTCAACATTGGAGATTAAAATTACCTTCTCGTATTATACGCAACTGGAAATTTCAACAACTACCCACAGAGTTGATATGCTGTGTATAACTTTAACATCCTACCCAACGAGGAGAATCTGTAAATATTGACCAAGGTTTTAGAATGATATATACTATAGCTACTAATTAATTTTTCACCATGACCAAGCCCCTTGCCAGTACCTGGCATCCTAAAAAAGTAAAACGCAAACGAAAACATGGGTTCTTAAAGCGCCAACGCTCTAAAGATGGCCGGGCGGTTCTCTCCCGCCGCCGAGCCAAAGGTCGCAAGCGCCTGACAGTTTAAATTTTGTGGCCCTCCCCGTCTCGCATCGTCTCCAAAAAGAACTTGATTTCAAAAACACCCTCAAGACCGGCCGAACGGTTCGGGGGGATTTTTTGTTCTTGAAATTCCTACCCAAAACAGGAATCTCACGTTTTGGCATCTCGGTGACGATGAAGGTATCAAAGAAGGCAACAGTTCGCAACAGAATTCGCCGAATCTTAAGCGAGATCATCAGAATTAATGTCTTGCCGAAAGTGGGCGGATACGATACCGTAGTAGTGGTTATTAGGAATGGCCTACAAGACATCGGGCGGATGGAGCAAGATCTTGTCCGAGCATTTCAACAAGCCGGAATTATATGAAAAAATCACTACTTTTTATAATTAACACCTATCAGCGGCTAAGTACCAGCTGGCGTCTGCTTGGTGGCGTGCCTCTTTTTACGACTACGACTTGCAAGTTCCATCCCTCCTGTTCTGAATACGCTGTTTTGGCCATCCAAACCCATGGTTCATTGCGCGGTAGTGCCAAGGCGATTGGTCGAGTTTGCCGTTGCAATCCTTGGTCTGCCGGTGGCGTTGACTATCCCACATAACCATTACCCATGTTTGCATTCTTTAAAACTATCCTCTATACGCCCCTCCTCAACATCCTGGTTCTTTTGTATACCGTCGTACCGGGGCATGATTTGGGCGTATCTATCATTTTATTAACCGTTATCATTCGGGCCGTCTTTTTCCCGTTGTCCATTAAGGCCCAACGTTCTCAACGGGCGATGAACGCCTTGGCGCCAAAACTCAAAGAACTCAAAGAAAAACATAAGCATGATAAGACAGCAGAAGGTGCGGCCACAATGCAACTATACAAGGAACATGGCATTAATCCTGTGGCTGGTTGTATTCCCCTGCTCATTCAGCTACCGTTCTTAATCGCATTGTACCAAGTGTTCATGGCCGGTCTTTCCCCGGCCAGTTTCGCTGACTTATATCCTTTTGTTCATGCTCCGGAAAGCATCAACACTTTGTTTCTTGGACTTATAAATGTTACTGCCAAGAATCATTACCTTGCCTTGTTGGCGGGCCTGCTCCAATTCATCCAAGCCAAACAAAGTATTCAGTATATGCAGAGCGCAGGCGGAGGCAGTTCACAGATGAAAGCAATGAATACTCAAATGATGTATTTCATGCCAATCTTCATTATCATTATCGGCTGGAATTTATCAGCTGGTTTGGTACTATACTGGGTAACAACAACTGTCTGTTCTATGGGTGAACAATGGTATTTAAAACGGACCATATGATTCAAGAAAATCACCACCAACGTATTACCAATGTCATTAATCGTGTCACCGAAGCGATGAATGTTTCATGTCGCGTGGAATTCAGTCAGGAAGAGCGTAATGGTACAACCATTATCACTGCTTCGTTATATGCGCCGGATCATGCCCATCTTCTTATTGGCAAGAATGGCCAGAATCTTCAGGCTCTGGAGCATTTGGTGCGCGCCGTGTCACTGAAAGATTCCTCCGCTACGGCCATCATGTTGGACGTAAATGACTACAAGAAATCCAAAGCTTCACAAGTGTTGGAATTAGCGCGGGCGGCCGTGGCCAAGGTTCGCAATACTCGTCGGGCCGAAGCGTTAGCGCCAATGTCGCCATATGAACGGCGGGTGGTTCATATGGAGCTCGCTTCGTATTCAGATGTCATTACCGAAAGCATCGGCCAGGAGCCGCAACGACGAATTGTTGTCAAGCCCCTCTAGTTTAGGGCTGTAGTTTTAGAGCGTAGAGCGTGTGGTCATTGCCACTCAAGATGATCAGGAAGTTTTGGTCGGATGACAGGAACATTCGTTCCGGCGAGATGATAACATTGGAGACGATGGTTTGTATGGAATTGTCGGCCAGATTTAGCCGTTGAATTTTCGTTTCGCCTTTGTCATCTATGGCACAAATAATACTTTGACCGTTGGCATACCAAGCGCATCGGTCAGCAGTTGTGGCTAAGGCCTGTGCATGATATTGATTAATTGCGATATCATATATCATCAACCCTCCCTCGGCTGTCCAATATAGAAGTTTAGAACCATCCGGCGACCAATTAGTTCGCAGGCCAGTCTCGCTATCTATAATTTTTGTCAGACCGCCGTTATCGGCCAATAGGTACAGACTGGCTAGACCAATATCGTCTTTGGCGGTCAAGGCCAAGGTGTGGGCCTGTGGCCAGGAGATAGTGACATGGGCTAAATGGGTCTTTAGAATGGTACGTTGGTCCGTGCCGTCGGGCTGGGCGATAATAATATCAGTCTGGTCCCCTATTTGTTGGGCCAAGGCCAATAAACTACTGTCAGGAGAGAATGCCGCGCCAACCACCGATGTCGGCAATGTGCCATGGATACGGATTTGATAATTGAAATATTGGAATACCGGTCCACCCTGGCCTGAAAAAGTTGTTACGACCCAAATCCGATTGGGTGACCAGATAACATCACGCAGGCCCGGCAGAGCGGTTTGTGAAATGAGGGTGCTTTGGCGGGAAGCGATGTCGGCCCGAGAGACAAAGCCATTATCCGCATGATAGTACAAGATATCGCTACTAGTTGGATCAGCTACCGGTGCCAGCACAATATCGGTGGCAACCTGGAATAGGCCATCGGGTAGAGGCAAGGTCGTGGCCAGGCCCTGGTCTAACGTGCCCGAGAACCTGCCCAGCGCCGCTGCCTGGCGATTGAGCACTTCGTCTTGTTGGTTACTCGGTCGCGTCAAAAAATAACCAATGAGCATGGCGCACAACAACGCACTGACGGTAATAAGGATAGAATGTTCTTTACGCATGGTTATAGATTTGGGCCATTTTCTTTTCTACCTGTAAGTTTTCGGCTTGTTCTAGTTCTCCGAGGATGGTTTCGTATTGCATCAGGAGCTTTTTTGTCGCAAGGTATCTAGTCCGCATGTTTATATATGTTTTGACAACCTGTCCCATATAGAATGGTAGCCAATCAACAAACGGAATCAATTCTACTAGCTGTGTAATAATAGTATCACGGATAAACGTCCAGATGTAGGAATTAAACTTTGGATGCTTTAGTTCGGAAATATTAGCAGACGGCCCTAAAAGATGACGAAGTTCCTCCTTTATCTCGCTGGTCTTTTCCACTATTTTCTGGGAGCCATCATTGATTCTTTCTATCCGTCTAACAATGAAGTAGCCCACAAGGATTGGCAGTGACCAAGAAATTAACCAGCCTAAATCAAAGATACTAAGTAAATCACAGATGCCGGCTACGGTGAGAATAAGGGCGAAGACGATAAAAGCTGTTTTGCGAACCCCTTTTTTTATTTTCTCGTACTCATTTCTCCGTGCCAATTGGCGCTGGCTAACTTCCGCTGTTGCTTGGAGCGCTTGGGCATATGCTTGGTCTTGGTCAGCCATGGCTATTGTGATTTAGCCCAGTCTTCTTTTGCTTTTTCTATTTCCAGTATCTGGCGCGGGTCGGAGGTGATAATCTGGTCTTCAGCGTAGGAGGCGACGACGCGAATACCGATGTGATTTTGGCCCAAGAAGAATAAACCAAAGCCGACCCGCGCCTCCAGGAGATAGAATTTCTCGGCATCGGTTAGGTTGAACGTTTTTTGAACGACATCAATTGTGGCCGGAGATTGTTTCATCAGCACCTGGATGGATGAATTAGCCAACACGCTCTTGCCAGACTCACTGGCCAGAAATACCGATACATCCTGTGAGATGGTCGTCAGGCCGGTGTAATATTTGCGCGCGCGGCGCGCGATATTAGAGATGAAATCGGCTCCGACCGGATATTTCATCAGTACCCACGCTTCGTCTATGGCCAAGATGCGTTTTTTCAAGTCGCGCCGTATAACCGTCCAGATGTGATTGAGCACTAAATACATAGCGATGGGTCGCAATTCCTCTTCCATGTCGCGGATACTGAAAACAACCAACTGATTTTCCAGCGGGACATTGGTCGGCTTGTTTAAGAATCCGGCGAAAGTGCCAGTGGTATATTTTTTTAGACGCACGGCCATGGATTCAGCGCCTGTCAGACCTTCAAGGATACTTTCTAAATCAGACAGGACCGGCGGCGAAACATGAGAGAAGTCGGCTTCAGGCGTGACATCTTTGATGGCATAGGTTTGGATGAGGGCCTCATCCAAAATGGCCGATTCTTCCGGCGACAGGTCGCCGAGCATCAGTCGCAGGAGGCCCGTTAGACCCAAGATGTGTGACTTAAAAACGTCGGCGGGATTTTCCCCTTCTTTGGGCACCGGCAAATCAAACGGGTTTAAGTGTTGCTCGGAATTAATTGAAATTTTAATTGTAGAGCCGCCTACCGTATCGCCCAAGTATTTGTATTCATCTTCGGGGTCCAGGATTAGCACCTGGGTGCCAAATATTAAGTGACGCAGTATCTCTAGTTTGGTGGTATAGCTTTTGCCGCCGCCCGATTTACCAAACACGACCGAATTGGCGTTTTCTAAATTGAACCGGTCAAACAAGACTAACGAATTGTTGTGAGTGTTGATGCCGTACAAAATGCCCGAATTGGAAGTCAGATCAAATGACACAAATGGAAATAGCGACGAGATTGGTTCGGTGTTGAGCGAAGTGTGAACCGCCAACCGGTCATCGTCTATTGGCAGAGTAGAGTTGAACCCATCCATCATCCGAAACGTGGCCGCCTTGGCGTAGATGAGCTGGTATTCAAGTAGACCCTTTATTTTGCTTTCCGCTTCGTCCAGGCCCTTGATAGAGTCCTCATAGAGCGTAATATACACGCCCAGTTCAAAGAATTTATCGGTCCCCTGCTGGAGTTTGTCGCGCAAGATCTCAATGTCTCCCATCGCCGTCTCCAGCATCGGATCGCGGACCTTGCCTTTGGATGATTCTTCCATCGCTTGGGCCTGCAATCGGGCCAATTGGTCCCGCAGTTGGCGCAAAATAGCGGCCGTGTTTTTGGGATGGACGAAAATAGAAATATCAAACACGCGGTCTAAATTAATAATCGGCGAAAACCAGCTCGTGTTCAGATAGCGCGGGTATGTGCCCAGAAAGATAGTCCGGACGTACTTGGGCCCGAGTTGAATATAATTTGGCGAAACTGAAAGGGCCGACGGGGCCAAGATATCTTGAATTGTTCGTGTTTCTTCAGGCATTTTCTTGTGGTTGGACCTTAGATTGGTCGCCGGGGTTGTACAGCCCATAGAGCATATTGACCAATTCTTCTCGTTCCAGGAGTTTAGTCTTCAAACCCAAACCAATCAGGCCATCGGTGACCAGGTCGGCCCGTTGCATTAGCTGGGTGCGATATGTTTCCAATTGGGTTGAATCAATTTTTTTGACCACGCCGCCGGGATTGAAAATACTTTTGAAACTCTGCATTAGGCCGCTCTTGGTCGGCGTTTCGTAGATATAGAACGGCAGAACGACGTAGAATTTTTTGGACATAATATTGGACAGTGTCAGCAGTTCTTTGACGAACTTGGCATATTCGGTGGCTTGGATTTTCATCAGCTCGTTCTCGGTGGATTCAATCACCGCATCTACGCTTTTGAGATATTCATCCATGTTTAATTGGCGAGAATTCACCACCATCTGCAGAGGGAAATCTATGGAGTTCAGAAAACTTTGGAAGTTTTGCAAAATACCAATCTGCTCGTCTTCCGAGCGTAACTCAAAGTTCACCGCCGAAACTTCAATCACCACTCGCAGAGAGCCATTGGTCAGGAGGATGGCATTGTCCTGAATATCAGCCACCTCAACTAGATATTTTGTAGACGGATTAGGCATTATGATTTGACGTGGGTTTGCTGGGAATAGTCGTTAGTTTTTTGGTCTACGGTGTAGATATAGCGCTTGGTGCCAAAGGCAAAAGTCATGGCGTTGGCAATGTAGTTAATGAGGGGCATGTCGTCTATTTTCAGGAATGCCAAGGCGGCGGCAATACCGGCGATAGGCAGGCCGATGATGATGGCGGTAAAGCCCTTGAACACGCTAAAATCCAAAAACAAGAGTGTCGCCCCTGCCGCAATCCACAAAAATTGCTTGAGCGTGAACGGCCCGACAATTTTTATCTCCGTCTCAATAAATTGTGGCAGTTGAAATCTCACGGTGTTAATGTTGATATCCCCATTGACTTTTTAAATGTATTGGCATAAGATAGATACATCCTTAGAAAAGGCCACGCTCCGTGGCCTTTTCCTTTATTTTTGAATCTTCAATCGGATATTGTTTATATCAATAAAAGTAGATTGGCCAGAACTCTCGGAAATCATAGTGCGTAGTTTTGTAGAAAGCCGTGAAGAAAAATGTCTTGGTCCAGTTTTTACTTTCCTGGGACTAGATACCACTGCAACTCGGGTCTCTTTTTTGTTTATGTTCCTAATTAAAAACTCAAAATCACCATCGCCGGTAAAAATATAAAACTGATTATTTTTACCGGCGTGCTCTATTGCATCTACGGCAAGCTCAACATCGCAGTTTGATTTTCTATTATACCCCATATCAACACTTTTAATAAATGGATGTTGGCAGTTTGGACAGATAATATCCATGTCCTTATCCTTGTTTTTGTAGGCGAATACTGTTTTGGCTCTCACGATACATCCTTTTGTCTCAAGACTTTCAAGCATGGTGATTGTTTCAATATCCCCTTCATCTACACCGGTATAAATAAAAACCTTATCGCATTTCCAATTATTTTTTAAGAATAGATAGAATTTTGGCCAATCGATTTGAAACCCAAGTAATTTCTTGGTCGTAGTATCGGTATTTTGCACATCTATAAACGCATATTTTTTCATAGTTAGATATTTCTTAAATCGACAATCTTTATCTCCGTCTCAATAAATTGTGGCAGTTGAAATCTCATTTACTTTATTTCAATATCCTTTTTATTACGTAAGTCTACCACGTTGGCCTGGTTAATGCCTGGAATATTTCGGTAAGAAACACCCTCAGCCTTCTTTTCTTTATCAATATCAAACTGAGCACCTGGGGTCAGGATTATGCCACCTTGTGAAAGTCTTTCCCCAGGCTGGGTCTCCGGTTTAGAAGTTTGTGGCGAAGCTTTTTGTCCTTGAGCCGGAGTTGGGGCTACAGGGGCCTTTGCTTGAAGCATCCTAGTTGTTGGACCAATATCAAATTGTGTCTCTATTAGTTCCAGGCCTTGAAGTTTGGCAGGGTTCTCTTTCATAGAGTCCTTAAGTGCCCTTAGCATTCGTTCTCCACCACCAGGGGTTACCTTGCCTTTAGAAGTTTCTCTGCGCGGATTATATTGTTGAGCCTTTTGTATCTTTAGAAGTAAAGCGTCTTGGAATGATCGATCTCCCCACACCCTTATTCCTTGATCTCCAAGATCTTTGGCCTTTAATATTTGATCCACAAAATAGGTATCTGCAGTGTGTCTGGTAGGATTCCCTGCTACATCAAGCACTGTATTTCCGTTCTCGTCCTTTACCTCAGGCATTGCTATCTGAAGGTTGGTCATGGCTTTGGTGTATGCTTTGGCATACGCCAGGATATTCTTTTTCTTTACTGAATCAAGAAGTTCCCTTTGTCCTAAAGCATTATTGCCATATAATTCTTTAGCTTTATCTACGATATTATCAACATCCGCATCCTTGATGCCAAAATCTCCCTCATCAGCCATAGACTTTGCCAACTTTTGCATTATCTTTACGTCTCTTAGCTTATCCGACCCGCTCATTGTTTTATATAGCTGTTCTCGTTCATCCTTAGACATTTTAGAGAAATCAATATCAAGCAGAAACTTCCTAGCCGCTCCGGATTTTTGTCCTCCATACATGTCATATGTTTCAACAAGCTCATCCTTACTTAAGTGGCCTATGTCTCGTAAAAGCTCTCTAGCCGCAAGTTGTTGGTAAAGAGGCAGTTTTCTGTTTTCAACGGTTTTTCGTAACTCTTCAGGGTCAAGATTCTTCATCCGTTCTTTCCATGAGCCAACATCTTTAGAAAGTTGATCTTGCTTAGCATCTCGCACACCCAATCCCCCCGCAATACGAGATTTCAAGCGATCATCAGCCTCTTTACCACCGTAAATCTTATTAAGATATTTATTCTTGAATCCTTCTTTTTGAAATTGTTGAGCACGTTCTGATACGGCCTCTGTAAGTGCTTTTTTCTTAGCGTCATAAGTTGTTATCTTTCCAACAGTTGTTCTTGCCCAATCCACACCCTTGCTAAATCCATCGCCGCCGAAGGCGGTGGTCATTTTGGTGGCCATCCAGGTTCCGAAATACATAAATAAGGTGGCGAAGCCATAAAAGAAAATTAAATTGATGGTAATATTTCCCGTGCCAAATAGAGTAGCATCTCCAGCGCCAATTACTTTTTGAATAACCTGTTTGCCTTGGCTTAGGAACACCAGGCCAAGATAGAGAATGAATAAATAAACCGGCAGGAAAAGATTCCAGCCGAAAACCCAGCCCCACCATTTGCTGAACCATTGGTTAGTCCCTGGCAGGATATAGGCCATCCAGGCGATGGGCGCGACAATGAGCAGACCCCAGATAGCAAGAGTGCGAAAGAGAGTGAAAACTACGGCGATGAGGAGACTAAACATGAACATACCGCTCAAAATGACACCAAATACTAGACCCACAAAACCGGGCCCGATAGTGTCGCCCGAGTCAACAGTGTCTTTGAATAGTAAACTAGGATCCAAGAATTGCCCAATCTTGTCGCCTGGGTTGCCAATCATGTTAAGAAAGACATTGGTCAAGACTTGAGTGCCATCAATGACCAGCCCGCCCAGGACCAGGCTGAAGTTAATAAACACTGCGACAATAAGAAAGCGCCAAATCATGTCTTGGAAGCGATATTTTCCGATTTGGAAAATGGTGGCAAAGGCCATATAGATAAGAGCAAGGATAAAAAACATATTGGCCAAGTCGCGAAGGATTTTCCACATGGAAACCACGATGGGTATGTTGTTGTATGCTCGGGCATAGACTGCATAATTAAGCAGGGACATCAGTCCCTCAGTTATAGAGGCGAAAACAAAGCGGAGCGATATAAAAATCCAGGAGGCACCTTCTCTGGCCATACAAGCGACGTCCCAAGGTACGCAGGCATTACTAAAATGCGTCGGCAAAAATATCAAAACCCCCACCGAGAAAACGATGACGGCGCGGGCCTGCCAGTTTAGTTTTATTCTGAATATCTTCATGCGTTAAAGTTAGGGAGCAGGTGCCCAATCGTTACCGGTGCAAGATTTGTAGGCCGATGTGACTTCGCCTCTGGCTTCAGCTAGCGATGTATTTATTTCAGCCAATGTAACACCGCTAGCGATATTTAAGCTCAATGTTTTTGTGCGGTCTATACCCACAACAGCGGCGGAAAGATGGCCTTGCACTTCGGCGGAAGGTTCTCGGTATGGCCATTGGGTCAAATGATATTTGGCGGTATCAAGCATCTGATTGCGAGTGTTAGCCGAGAGTTCGTTAGCCGGCGGGAATATCTCTGGGAGAAAGGCCAGAGCATTGTCTATTATTCCCAGTAAATTAAAGGTGCATTGGCCAGGCCCAGGTGAGACGGTGGAAGTATCCTCGGTCGGGGGCTGGCCAGGGGTAATCGGCCCCGGGCCTCCCCCGCCCGGCGGTAACCCAGGAATAACAATAGTTCCCACGCCAGGGTCTTCTTCGCCTGCAAGTTTGCCACCACTAGTATCGGATTGGTCAAACATTTTATTTATCATCATCTGAGTTACGTCTTCAATGATAGTGTTGAGGCCCTGGGCGGTAGTGAGCCAGGCAAATTGGGCGCCGACATTGGCGGCCACGTTTTGAGCCAAGTATTCGCCAGTTGTTTTAATATTTTTATAAATAATACAAGCTTGGTCTGGGCCTTTTATTTTACAACTGTCGTTTTTATCTTTACCGCTGATACCAGTGTAGCCACTATTTGCTTGGACTTGAGCCAAATCAGCTGATTCTTCCAATGAACGTTGAACAGCCATCTGGCCTTGGGCTAACAAAGTGGCGCCGTATAGATTATTTTGTGGTTGGGCCATGAGGGCATATGTATTCCACCCTCCCAGAGCGGCAAAATTCTGCTGATATTTTTGAGTCGTGAAATCTTTAGGCAGAGTGCAATTTACTTGAATGCTGAACGGTTGGGTACTGCCGACGCGCGTGTTCACTCCGGGGAGAGGTATCTTGTCGGTCGGCTTGAGGCCATATGATTTTTTAAGGTCGTTGGCAAAACTAGGGCAGAGATTGGCAGTGCTCAACATCGCGCGAAAGACATTCTCGCCACGGTACTGGGCATTGGTCTGGAATGTGCGCCAGTTGGTCACAAGTGCTGGTCCTCCATCGCGACCGCGGGTTTGAACAATATTGGCGATGTTATTGCCGATATTGTCCAACTGTAATCGGGCCAGACATCGGACAATGACAATATCCCGGTAGTCTTTATTTTGAAAATAGGCAAGAAGACTAGCATTTTGAGAATTGGTAGGTACCGCCGCCCCAAGTATGCCATTAAGGAAAGTGCCAAGTAAGTTTTTTACAAAGTCACTAGTGATTTTTTTTATCTTCTCTTGGAGTATTTTCAGTCCGTTTCGGATAAGGCCACTTAAAAACCCTGAAAGAATACCACTGCCGACACAACCACCACCTTGGGCGATGATACTACCCACTTGGCCGGCAGTGACTGCTTGGACGGGTGATGGAAAAGCCACCCCGATACTCATGGTTAGAATACTAATCAGCAATACGATTGATATGAATCGGCGGTTCATTTGAGCGAATTTTCAATAGCATCCATGTCTACATTTTCTTTTTCAAGTGCAGTCACAAAGGCGTCTAGGAATGCAATATATTTATCAGGTATGTCTCCCAATGAACCCAAGGCAATAGTCGCTTTTATGACATCAACATCGCCCTTTGAGATTGCTTCATCTAATGTCTGCATCTGTCGGGCAAGTGATACAAAAGCGATGTGACTTTCGGTAAAACCTTTGGGCACAGAAACAGCCAGAGTGTCAGTTGAGATTCCTTCAAAAATCTTTGCTTGTTGAGCATAGAAATTTCTTAGTTGCTCCGGAAATCCTTTGTCTCCAATAGTGTTGAGGTCATCAATGACACGATTGAACTGTACCTCCAAAGCACCACTGAATTTTTGAATGATTGGAATTACCGTTTTTACATAATTTGTGTTCACCGTGGGATTGCCCAGCACAATGTTCAGCGAATCCTGGCTCACGGTTTTGTTGAAAAGATATTTGCCGGCATCAGCAACTGATGAGGTAATATCGGCCAGTGTTTGTTCGTAGCTGGCGCTGGCGGGATTGAGGTCGCCGGCCGCCAGGCCGGCGACCGTCAAACTTGAAAGTTGTTCGGTGAGGTTGTCATTATTTATTAGGTCATTTGGGCCAGGAATTAAAGGACTGTGTCCCGAGGCCACTTCTTCTCCGTCCTTGAATCCATCCGTGTCCGTATCCGAATTAAATGGGTCTGTATTCCAGAGTACTTCCTCGGCGTTGGTCAGGCCGTCGTGGTCAGGGTCGCAGGTGGCGCAATTTTGGGTATCGCCGGACGAAAAGATGTTAGCCAATGTCGGCCCATTTCCCGCTAGAACGTGGACATATTTGCTAAGTTGGTAAACCGAAAACACGGCAATTACTGCCACGAGAACAATACCGATCTTAGTTTTGATGGGCATCGGGTATTATATGGTCCCGATTATGCTAAAAAACCAGGACTTTCCTGGTTAAATTATACCACGGTCAAGACCCCTATTCCCCACAACTGTTGATACCTAATATAGCGAGACTCCGATGATCCTAATGATGTTACTTGAGCAGTTGCTGAAGATGGGATATGGCAATGGTATATATGTGCCCAGAGCTTCAATACTGGAGCGCAGTAGATAGTATTTGTATAGGGTGGAAATGAAAGGTATGTATAGAACTCTATGAAAAGATGTCATGCTACTTATGGTCATATCAACACCAGGTACCACACAATATGTGGTACCTGTGATACAGCACAAGGTGTAATTTGCCGATGTTATCCGTCCGCCGAAAGCGAAAGCATTGGCCGCTCCGGGTGCCAACATCACAAAAATAAGTATGAAGATGATTAGATATAAGATAAAGAGTTTCACGTTTTAGAAAATTATGCGGAATAAATCCATAAAAGCCCGACCTAAAAATCTTAATGAACTCATTATACCATTCTTTGTGGGTGCTGTAATCGGCTGATTTGGCTGGTCATAGGGTACATATTGCAATTGATTAGCCGGCTCAAGAGCGGGTGGGTTCGGTTTAATAGTTGGGATGTACTTTAATATTTTTTCGGGCAAGTATGGAGTAGCTGTTGGCGAAGAAGATGGCCTAAGGGTCATCATGGAGCTTATCACAACACAGTTTCCATTTTGAGCGATTGTATTAAGTCCATGCTTGGTTTGACAAATTTCAAGAGGATTTTTACACTCACTCTGATACAGAATGTAACCAGAACTGCATTCACACATTCTCGTTGTTTTATTGTAGGTACCTTTATTTTCTAAAAAGCCAGAGCAAACATACGATCCAATCGCGCTGTTTATTTGGGTTTGGTCAAAATTAAGATTAAGCTTGGGTGCACAAGTGTTGAATATTGCTAACTCATGTTGATAATCGGTAATTTGCTGTTGGCAGGCATTTAACTGGTCCTTACCAATCTCTGAACTGTAGGTGCCAAGTTCCTGGAGACGCCAGGAAAGCCGGTCATATGAATTTTGGTCTGAACACTCCAAGGAGCTGGGTGGCAAACATCCTAATATCTCTTCAATACTGGGGGTGGGCGTAGAAATATCAGCCCGAGAAGATCCTATCAATAAAAAAGACAGTAAAATTAGAGCAACCCCGATAATTTTGTAACGCATTAGTTTTATTGTAGTTCTTTTAGCAGATTAAGCCAATCGTCTAGACGCAGGGTCTCTGGCCGGGCCATGGGATTGATGTTTAGTTTTTCAAGGAGTATCCTCGTCTCCTCTTTGTCTTTACCTATGGCCCCTGGCAGAGTGGTGATGAGTTGCTTTCTTTTTCCGGAGAAGCATTCACCAGCAATATCAAAAAGTTTTTGAGTTTTTTCTGGTGAGAATGGTGTTTCTTTAGGTACTAGTTTAATCACCGCCGAGTCCACATTTGGTATCGGGCGGAAACTTCCCCGGCTCACCTGCATTACCACGCTTACCTTGGCGTAATATTGGACCGACAGTGCGAGCATATTCATATCGGGTGGTTTGGCAAGCATTCGCTGGGCCACTTCGCGTTGGACCATCAGCACCGCCAATGCGGGCCGGGGCCATTCCTCCAACATCAATCGCAAAAAGTGCGAGGTGATGTAGTACGGCAAATTAGCGACGACTTTGTACTCCCCTGCCGTCAGGCCCGCGGCCCGCGGATCAAACTTTAAAACATCTTCTTCAATGATTTGAACTGTACTTGGTAATTCCTTTTTCAATATTTCTATCGCTCGGTGGTCTTTTTCCACCGCGAACAAGCGGCCAGCCCGCTCGGCTAAAACTTTAGTCAGTACGCCCGAGCCCGGCCCCACCTCTAACACCGTTTCGTTTGAATTTAATTCGGCCGCTTCAATAATGCGCGCCACCACGCCTTGATTGATGAGAAAGTTCTGGCCGAGTGATTTTTTAGGAAATAATTTAATCATAGGTTAAGACCTCTTCGTAGTCGTTGTCTGGGTCCAAGAATTGGTAATCCAAGGTATGCTGGGGCATTTCGGTCAGGAATCGCGAAGGCAGATTGACTTCAGTTGTGCCAAAAATATTACGGTACTTGGCATGGGTCAAGATGAGTCGCTCCTTGGCGCGGGTGATGCCGACATAGCAGAGTCGGCGCTCCTCCTCCATCTCGTGGGGCTGGTAGATGGAGCGCGAGTGCGGGAAGAGACCCTCTTCCATGCCAACGATGAATACTACCGGGAACTCCAGGCCTTTGGAAGAATGCATGGTCATTAAGTTTACGCGTGGGGTTTCGTCTTTAGTGCGATCGGCATCTTGGAGTAGGGCGATTTCTTCCAGGAATTTCGCCAGCCCCTGGCCGGGGTCTAAGTTATCATAGCCACGAGCAACCGTCTTTAACTCCTGGATGTTTTCTATGCGGTCTTCCAGACTTTCGGGCGAGGCCTTGGTTGTGGCCAGGTTTTTAAGATATTCCTCATAGCCGATTTTATCTACAATATGGCCGATGACTTTAGTCAACGGTTTTTCGGCCACCGCCTGACGAAGGTCTTCAATCAGTGCCCGGAATCTTTTCAGCGGTGTTTCCAGCTTTATTTCTTCTTTGGTTAGTTTTTTTATTGATGCAAATAAATCCTTGTTACCCACGGCCAGTATTTTTTTATAGGCGGAGTCGCCGATGCCACGGGCAGGGACGTTGTAGATACGCTCCAAAGCCAAAACATCGGTGGGGTTATGTAGAAATTTCAAATAGGCCAAAATATCTTTAATTTCTTTGCGTTCGTAGAATTTAATACCGCCGACAATTTGGTATGGTAGGCCTTTGGTGATGAGCGCTTCTTCAATTGCTCGCGATTGGGCGTGGGTGCGGTACAGGACGGTGAAATCGGTCAGTCGCCGGCCTTGCCGAAGGCCGGCGGTTATCTGGCCGATGATGTAGTTGGCTTCAGCCCGTTCGTTCAACGTCTCTTTGACCGTAATCCGTTCCCCTTCTCCGTTCTCGGTCCACAATGTTTTTGGGAACTGGCTTTTGTTATTGCCGATAATTCCTTGGGCGGCAGCGAGAATATTTTGGGTAGAGCGATAATTTTGCTCCAGCAAAATTATCCGCGCCTGGGGGTAGTCTTTTTGAAAATTTAGAATATTGCGAATGTCGGCTTCGCGGAAGGCATAGATAGATTGGGCATCATCCCCGATGGCAAAAACATTATTGTGTTTTTGAGATAACAATCGGATGAATTGGTACTGGTCGTGGCTGGTATCTTGATACTCGTCCACCAGGATATATTTCCATTGGGCGTGATACTTGGCCAACGTCTCGGGCTTGGTCCGAAAAATTCGCACCGGCAGGACGATAAGGTCATCAAAGTCCAGCATATTCATGGCCTTGAGCTCTTGGGCGTACAGTTTATAAATCTTGGCGGCCATCTTTTCGCTGAAATCTTTGGGCTCGTAGCTGTCAGGCGAAATCAGGTCAGTCTTAAGTTTAGAAATGCGGCGAAGCATTCCTCGCGGGTTGTGCCGCTTGGGGTCTATCTCCAATGCACCCATGATACGCTTCATCAGAGCTAATTGGTCATCGCTGTCGGAGATTGAAAAGTTTATATTGTATCCCAGCGCGCCAATCTCGCGCTTGAGAATCCGCAGACCAATCGCATGAAACGTGCCGATAGTGGGCATTTCTAGTTTTTTGTCTTTACCTTTGCTTCCCAACAGGTGGCTGATGCGTTCTTTCATTTCAGCCGCACTTTTGTTAGTAAAGGTTATTCCTAGAATATTGGCCGGATTGATGCCTTGTGAAATCATATAAGCAATACGATGAGTAAGGGCCTTGGTCTTGCCCGAACCCGGCCCGGAAATAACCAAAACCGGCCCATCAACGGCTTTGACTGCTTCTACTTGTTTGTCGTTCAATCCCTTAAAGATGGAGTCCATGACTCCCTATTCTATCTGATTTTCCAATATTTGTGGACCCGAGGAGATTCGAACTCCTGGCCTCGTCAATGCGAATGACGCGCTCTACCAGCTGAGCTACGGGCCCAATTATTTTACAATCACCCATCTCGCTTTTTTAATTGATTGTCGTATGGTTACTTCCTGTCCTTCTTTTAATTCCAGATATTCTTTTTGATTGTCAGCATAGACCAGAGCCGGACCACGCGTAACCTCAAGCTTGATGATGGCTTGGTCATCAAGCACAACATGATCGGATTGTTCAATGCTGTTGTTAAATGCCAGGCCGATACCAATCTCAAAGAAACTATCAGTGATACTGCGGTAATAAGCGGTTGAGCCAAATGGCGTGGCCACCACAATACCATCACCAATGATAATATTGCCTATCTGTTTACCATTCGTCCAGAGCCGGTAACGCATTCCGTGCCTTGGGTCACCGTTATGAACGACGATGTCATTCATGCCAGTGATAGTTTTACCCTTGACCGTGGCGTCAAGCATCATCAGTGTTTTGGTATCATAACTGCCCCCCGTAACTTTTTGGAGAACCATTTCATTTGGAAATTCCGAACATACTTTACAAATAGCGCTGTCTTTTAAAACTATCTTTGGGATACCCGAATAGGCATACTCGGCTTTCATGAGTGTGCCATCCCCGCCGTAACTGATGACGAAATCGGGGTCTTTCTTTACAATCTCAAACCCCGCATTTAGCGCGAGCTTTTCTCCATCTGATACATTATGCCCAAAAACAATTGCCTTCATTGTTTAAGTACTGTTAACTTATTATCTAGTGACACCTTAGGATATAGGTCAGATGGATAAATTTCAACTAGGCGGATGCCGTTTTTCTTGCAGATTTTCTGCTTTTCCTTGATGGCCCGGTCATATCTTGGGCTGTCCTTTGCTAGGCCAAAATATTCTACAAAAATGTTGTTCCCTATTCCCCAGTCCGCAGAATGTTTTGTGTTTGGATATTTTACGCTTCTTTCGTGAGCAATGCCATTTTTGTGGAGCCAGTTATCAATGAGAGCTTCTGAAACTGAATCGCAAATGTGGCCATCAACGGCCTTGGTCCGAGCTCGTTTGTACATGCGGTGATCATGTGAGCGTTGTGCTTCTATCCTAGCTAACTCCAATGCTGTATTCCAAGAACCGAACATGTGAATAGCACGATGACTTAACTCTGGAACATCCCTCTTAGCGGGGGCTCTTAGACTATCCCGACTGAATCTTTTCAAAAGACCTAGAATTTCTTTTCTAGTATATTTGAATCGGCCAACCCTGATACACACCATTGAGCAATAAAGAGAACCTTCCCTATTGTGTAGTCTGGTGCATTCGTGATTTTTGCACTTTCTCGGAGGCCATTTGGGGTGTATTTTATTGTTTATTATCGCGGCACAGGAACGAGAACAGAAATTATAATCCGAGATCTGATTCTTTACTCTGTAGAAAGATTTTTTACAAAGATTATTATCGCAGGTAAGGGTTTTCCCTGTCTTTATATGTTTGTAGGAGCAGTTCTTAGAACAATAAGAAAAATTACCAAGTTTTAAATTTTCCTTTACGTGGCCACTATACTTCGTTGCTTGCTTGCCGCAATGATGACAAGAAATCGTATATCTTGACATAGATATAATTATGTATTGTAGTCAGGCCGCCGAGATTTGCACTCGGAGTCTCACCGACCCGAACGGTGCGTGTTACTGTTACACTACGGCCTGTAGTCTAACTAACTTATTTTAGTCTATTTTCAGCTATTTTACCAGCTTATTTGTGGCCGGTTGAACCGAAACCGCCGCGAGTTTTTGCCGACATTTTAGAGACTTCATCGCCACGAAAATCTGGATCTATGATGCCTATACCATTGATCATGGTTAGGCCAAGTTTGTAGGTTGAGCTTCGGGCGGCTAGCAGTAAAAAATAACCCCTCGGTATCTCAATTGCCAAATTGATAGGTATCATTGCGAGCTCTCCTGGTTTAATAACGGCTTCTTCTCGAGTGTAGAAATCAAAAGCAGCTGCACCCTTGGTTTTGTATTCCGGCAACGGTAGCGACTTATCAAACCGTTTAATCTTGATTCGTTTGGACATAATGTTTATCGGCGAGGGTTTTATCCTCTGCTTCCTGGGCATCTTGTATCTTTTTTAGGGCGCCGGCAAGCTCTTCGGGTGAGCTCTTATCCAATTCGTGAATGCGGCTGATAAGTTGCTCGCTTTTGTTTTTGGTTGGGTCATCCAGTACTTCGGCCAGCAACATATTTAATACCAAGCCAACTTTTGGCCCCGGCCCGTCTTTAAGTTCTTGCATCACGTCATTGCCGTTAACTTTTAACATCTTTACCGAGATCGGGTCGCGGGAAACTTTGTCTATCATAAACTTCAAGTGGCGGAGTTTATATGGTATGGCTTTGGGTCGGCCTGAACCGATACGATCCGCCTCGCGAAGCTTGAGTAAATCTTCCACGTTTTCTTTGCCGACATTGGCGAGTAATCGCCGCACCGAAGAAGCCGTGACTTCGTCCGGTGTGTAAAAAAACATATGATAGCGCACGAGCCTGATAATCTTTTCAGAAATGTCGTTGGCGAATTTCAAGCGATCTACGATGCCAGCCACCATGCGAGCCCCGATGACTTCGTGGCCATAGAATGTAGAGTGGGTACCCTCGCCGCGCTTTGAGCGCGGCTTGCCGATGTCGTGGAAGAGCGAGCCCAGGCGTACCGGCAAAGAATATTTTTTGTCGGCGGTGTATTTCAGAGCGAGCAGGTTGTGCTCCCAAACGGTATAGATATGATGAAGATTTTGGGCCACGCCGATGCCCTCCCGCATCTCGGGTATGATATACTCCAGCAGGCCACACTCCTCCAAGAGTTGTATCCCCTCGTGGGCGCGGTCTGATTCAATTATTTTTACGAATTCATCGCGGATGCGTTCTTTGGAAATGGCTTTGAGCCAGCCAGCATTTTTTTGGATGGCTTGGAAAGTTTCTTTCTCAATCTTAAATTCTAATGTGGCCGTGAATCGGACCGCTCGCAACATTCGCAACGCATCTTCGCTGAATCGCTCCTCCGGATTACCGACCGTCCGAACGAGGCCGTCTTGGATATCTTTTCGTCCGCCATGATTGTCTATGATATTGCCTTCAGAATCCATCGCCATGGCGTTGATAGTAAAATCCCGCCGCCACAAATCATCGGCCATGTTGTCGGCAAATTTAATTTCGTCTGGATGACGTTTGTCGGTGTATTTTCCCTCTACGCGATAAGGTGTCACCTCTACAATAGCTAGAACCGAATCTTCCGAGCCAGTTTTCACCCCCACCGTGCCAAATGTATTTTCGTAGACATGTTCGGGAAAGAGTTTCTGAATTTTTTCTGGCTTGGCATTGGTGGTGATATCCCAATCTTTGGGCTCACGGCCCATCAAAAGATCGCGCACACAGCCACCCACGACAAACCCCTCAAGGCCTCCTTCTTTGAGGGTTTCTAGTATTTTTTTAACTTCTGGTGGTAATGTCATAATTTTGATGCCCCCGCTAAGAGTCGAACTTAGATTTGAGATTTAGGAAATCCCGGTCCTATCCGTTGAACGACAGGGGCGATTAATGGATTTAATCTTGTCAGCATAGCATTTTTGTGTTACTTTTTCAATGCAAAATTAGGGCCTATAGTGAAACGGTATCACGCGTCCATGGCATGGACGAAGTCGGGGCTCGACTCCCCGTAGGTCCACAGATAAGAAATTCTCTTGATTAGTGTTTTTATTTTTGCTATAAAATAAGTGAAAGAGGGATAAAGCTATGCTCGGTACTTGCGCAGAAGTCGGCGTTATCAAGCAGGCTACCGATCTCGTCTCAAGGGCACTTCAGTGCTTGAATGGCCAATCCTTTGAGAAAGTCGGTGAAGTTCGTACACTAGTTCAGCAAGCGCAGATGGAAATTCGTTCCCAAACTGCCAAACTGAACAGTTCGTTTCGTGTCAGCATTGAAGTCCTGAGCCTTGACGAGCGAGTCCGGCGTGCCAATGAAAACATTGCGTGCGCAGAGGATATTGTAGAGGCTCTTGGAAACCCACTCCGACAGTTGGCGAAAGCTTCAACCAATCGTCGAGTCGGAGCGGTACGTTCTTTGCTAAATCTTCAGCCTGACCTTGTGGCGTTGAGTGACGCTATTGAAGAGGCTGAAGAACGGCTCAAGCGCTTCCCAAAGCGATAGAGTTGACCTGCGTCGGTGGATCAATGGTGTTCTAGCCATTGTACCCGCCGACGGCTTTTTGTTTTTAACTATAATGCCCCTAATTCTTTGAGGGTTTTTTCGTAGAGGCGGATGGCGTTAACCGCCTCGGCATGGCGGAGGAAATAATTTGTATCGTGAGCGAGTCGGTTGCGAATCTTGTGCGCTTCCCAGAGGTCGTCTATGGTCAAGAGTTGAGTCTTGTCTATGTTCATCAACCGCTCCCCCATCGTTTCACCCGGAAACAAATTTTTTAATAAATCATCCACCAGGTTGTCCGCTTCAATGATGGCGAATTTCCATTCGCCTTCGCGGATGGATTCAATGCGTTGCATAATCTCTTGCCAGCGAGCGGCCAACAGTGTGGCCGGCTCTGCTTGGGCCGCCCGTTCTGGCTCGGCAATTAATTTTTGACGCAGTTCATAATGTTTGCGGGAAATACTCATCAATCCAAAGATAATCAGAATCGTCACGGGTACGAGAGTTAATTCAAGGATATAAATAATGGTTTGGATAATATCAATCATGATTTTTCAAATTGATGCGCGACTCGCAGAAGAGTTTCTTCGTCAAATAGCTTACCAATTATTTGTAATCCAACAGGCATCTTGCTCTTGCTACCCAGACCACAGGGTACCGAAATGCCTGGCAGGCCCGCCAGGTTTACGGGCACAGTGTAGATATCCTCTAAGTATAGCGCAAGTGGATCTGAAACCTTCTCACCGAGTTTGAAGGCAGTGTTGGGTGATGTCGGCCCAACAATGACATCTACCTGCTTAAACGCCTGGTCAAAATCTTTTTTGATGAGCGCCCGGACTTTTTGGGCTTTGAGGTAATAGGCATCGTAGTACCCAGAAGATAAGGCATAGGTACCGAGCATGATGCGGCGTTTTGGCTCGGGGCCGAAGCCCTCCGAACGGGATTGGACATAGGTGTCCAACAAAGTTTTTGCGTTGGGCGAAGAATAACCATAGCGGATGCCATCAAATCTGGCGAGATTGGCCGATATTTCACTAGGCACGGCGATGTAATATGCCGCCAAACCATATTCAAAGTTTGGCAATGAGATATCAACTAGTTTGCAACCCAGAGTTTCTAGCTGTTTGATGGCTCCGCGGATGCTCTCCTCTACTTCTGCAGATAGGCCAGTGCCAAAGAATTCTTTTGGCACACCGACTTTCAAGCCCTTGATACTAAGGTCTAGTTTAGCGGTGAAATCGGGTACTGGCTTGTCCACAGTTGTAGAATCAAAGATATCTTTGCCGCAGAGAGTATTTAGGACGAGAGCCGCATCATACACAATCTTGGTGAGCGGACCGATTTGGTCAAATGAGGAAGCCATAGCAATCAGACCGTGGCGGGAGACACGGCCATAGGTGGGCTTGAGGCCGACGATGCCACACATAGATGCTGGCTGACGGATGGAACCGCCGGTATCAGCGCCAAGGGCAAAGATGGCCAGGTCCGCGGCTACCGCCGCGGCAGACCCGCCGCTTGAACCACCCGGTACCAGAGTCAGGTCAAGTGGGTTTTTAGTTGGACCATAAGCAGAGTTTTCGGTAGAAGTACCCATGGCAAACTCATCCATGTTGGTTTTGCCCAGAAACTGCGCGCCGGCGGCGCGCAGTTTCTTTATGACCGTCGCGTCATAGGCGGAGATATAGTTCTCAAGTATTTTGGAACCGGCCGTGGCCACAGTGCCTTCGATTAGGATATTGTCTTTGATGGCGCACGGAATTCCCGCCAAAGAACCTGTATCTTGAAACTTAAAACTTGAATCCTTATCAAAAATAGTTAGATAAGCATTTAATTCCGGATTTTGGGTCTCAATTCTTGTTTTGTAGTGTTCAAATAATTCAGAGGCGGAAAAATCTCGGCGGTCCAGGCCTTCTCTCGCTTCTTTTATTGTCAGCCCTTTTGGAATTTCCGGCATTTGGATTTGTTTAGAAATTAGATATTAGAAATTAGGATTTGCTAAAGACATGCTTGACCTTGATAAGCATGTCTTTAGATTGGGGCGCTTGGCCGACCAGTAATTCTAACAGCTTGTCCCCCATCGGAAATTCGCCACGGGGTTCGTCGGCACGAGTGGAGTTTACCTGGCCGGTGGTTTGATAGAGCGGCTCCACGCCGGACGTATCAGCCGAATCTAGCTTGGCCACATAATCCAAAATAGAGGACAAGTCCTTTTTGAGACGCTCGCGCTCAGATGCTTCTATTTTCAGTCGAGCTAAACCTGCTATTTTGTCTAGTTCTTTATCAGTAAGCACCTGTTAAAAATAACATATTTTGGGCCGCTAAACACTCTTGACTTTTAGTATAAAAAGGAGTATAATGAATAGGTACGGTGGAGCATTGAAAAGGCTTACCGACAGGAGCAGTTTCGCTCTTTTCCAAATAGGCGGCTGTGTAGTGCGGCGCCTATTCCGCTGTAGTGGCGGAGAAAGGTCAGTTATGGCTTACTGGAAACCCGTGGTGCGCATCCAGAATCTCGTCAACCTGTTTGGTGGCGAGGAGAGGATCGAGCGGTTTGAGTCAGGCGAGCTCGTGCTCGTTGATCGTGCCACCGACGATCCCGGTCCCCTGCTCAAGTTCGAGGGCAATGTGCCGCTGGTCGGCGGGAGGTTCGTCGCCAAGCAGGCCTTCACGATGGGTAACACCAAAGTGAAGTTCTGCTATATCGACGAGCGGATTCCAAAGTTGTTCGGTGGCGTTAAAGAGGACGTGGCCGCCGGTCAGCTCGGTGTGCACACACTCCGTCGGCCTTCGCATGATCCGGACATCATGGTTGCAATGGGTCCGCAGCCCAAGCGCTTTGTCAGCATCGGGCAGTACTACTACATGCTGGAGGCGCAGGGCCAGGGTCAGGAGGGTCCGCTTCTCATCAACGGCTACGCCAACATCGGGTATGTCATGGACGAGAACGGCGCCGTCTGGGTCCTGGACGCGCGCTGGTACAGCGACGGCTGGTACGTCGGCCTGCGTTCGGTGGCCCGCCGGAGTGGGTGGGGCGCTGGCCGCCGGGCTCTCTCGCAAGTCGCCTAGGAACTTGGTTCTCTGGTTGCTTGGTTCTTGGACCGGTTTGGGTTTCATCCCCAACCGGTCCGTTTTATTTTTCATAAATTTTGTATACTTGTTTTGGATACTAGGCGAATCTGCCGGTCGCTACGGCCACCGGCGGCCGAATTCTAAAGCGTGCATTACGGTTGCTCTTGGAGCTTTAAAAACGAAGATACTTGGTGCGGAGTGCTATGTGAGCAAGCTCACGAATACGATACAGTCCCTAGAGTATTCAAAGGACAGTGAAATAGAAAGCACTTCACACGGAGCACTGGGTCCTGAACGCGAACTGGAACAGCGACGGCTGGAACGTCAACCTGAATTCGGTGGCCAACCAGAATGAGTGGAACGCTGACAACCAGGCTCTCTCGAAACTCTCTTTGTTTGCTTCTGCCAACCGCCGAGCATCTTCCCTGCCTCGTTGAGAGGTTCAGATAGCGCAATGTATTTATTATTGTCGAGAACGTTCATTTCCCATATAATTTGAAGCATGTATTTTAAGATATCCAGTATGTCCGAAGCTTGGTTTAGGTAATATCCTTTCTGTTCTGGCGTTTTGTAGCTTCCTGAAATGATTTGCTTTATTAACTCGCGGAACAGATTATCAATATCCAGGCCGATGGTGTATTTGTGCGACTTATCTAATCTCAGAAAATAACCATGCCAGAGTTTATAGACACCGACCAGTTTTTGCAGAATGGACAGATTGTGTCCGGGGGGGGGGCTAAAGGAAGGATTGTTTTTGATCATAGTTTTAGTGATATCGTTTCCGTTGAAAATTTGTTGACTGCTTGGCAGGAGTTTCTGAAAGGCAAACGCGGCAAACGGGATGTTCAAGAGTTCTCGCTTGATTTGATGGGCAACATCTTCACGCTCCATTGTGACCTTATCAATCATACCTATCGGCACGGGCCATATCAAGCGTTTCGCATCAACGACCCCAAGCCGCGGCAGATACATAAGTCGTCGGTTAGGGACAGATTACTCCACCACGCGGTGTATCGGGTGTTGTATCTATTTTTCGATAAGACCTTCATCGCTGATTCGTTTTCATGTCGTTTGGGGAAAGGCACTCACAAGGCCATGGCCCGTTTCCGGGCCATGGCGTACCAAGCATCTCGCAATCATGCCCGGACCTGCTGGGTCCTGAAATGCGACATCAGGAAATTCTTTGAGAACATCCACCATACGATACTGTTGGGTATTCTAGAAAGATATATCCCCGGCCAAGACATCATGGCCTTACTAAAAAATATTATTGAAAGTTTCTCAGCCAAACCGGGCAGAGGATTACCGTTGGGCAATTTGACATCACAACTTTTCGTGAATATCTATATGAATGAATTCGATCAATGGATAAAGCACCACATGAAAGAAAAATACTATATCAGATACGCCGATGACTTTGCCATTTTTTCTCGTGATAAAAGCTATTTGGAAGAGTTGCTACCAAAGCTCGCGTCTTTTTTAGAAGAAAAACTTAAATTACAAATCCATCCTGACAAAGTGTTTATTAAAACTTTGGCTTCGGGAATTGATTTCCTGGGTTGGGTGCATTTCCCAGACCACCGAGTATTGCGGACAGTTACAAAGCGGCGAATGCTTAAGAAAATTAGATTAGATAATCGCCCGGAAGTACTGGCTTCATATAGAGGGCTGTTGAGCCACGGCAATGCCAAGAAACTAGCCAAGAAGCTTTAGAAATTCCTTTTCATCAAGAATTTTGACGCCTAATTTCTCCGCTTTGTCGTATTTGGAGCCGGGCTCGGCGCCGGCGACGACGAAGTCGGTTTCCTTGGAAACCGACGAGGAGACGTCGCCGCCTTGTTCGCGAATGCGCTCTTTGGCTTGGTCTCGGCTCAATGATTCCAGCGTGCCGGTGAGAACGAACGTCTTGCCCTCAAGTTTTCGGTCCGCCAGCTGGCGGACTATTTTCTCGTTTTCTATCTTCAGCCCTGACCCCTTAAACTTTTCTAAGAGTTTTTTGTTGTATGCGTGGCTGAACCAATTGGAAATGCTGTCCGATACCACCGGGCCGATGTCTTCAATCGCCTGAAGCTCTGACTGGCTGGCCAGGCGGAACTTTTCAAAGGTGCCAAATCGTTTAGCCAGCGTAAAGGCCGTCTCTTCCCCCACATGCGGAATACCCAGGGCATAAATAAATCGTGATAGCGGGACGCTTTTACGAGCGTGGATTGAATCAATCGCATTGCCAGCCGATATTTCCGCGAAGCGGTCCAGGTTCAGTAAATCTTCTTTTTTTAATGTATACAAATCGGCCACGTCTTTAATCAAAGCCACGTCCATCAGTTGGTCAATTATCTTGGGCCCGATGCCGTCCATATCCAGGGCTTTGCGCGAAACAAAGTGGTAGATGGCCTCTCGTTTGATGGCCGGGCAGTCTTGATTGACGCACTTGTAGGCGACCTGGCCTTCCATTTGGACAATTTTCTCTCCACAGGCCGGGCACCTCAACGGCATACGGAATTCTTTTTCCTTTCCGGTCCTTAACTCAACTAAGACCTTTTTAACGTCAGGGATGACATCGCCAGCTCGGCCGACGATGACTGTGTCCCCTATCTTAACTCTCAAACGTTTTATTTCATCTAAATTATGAAGAGTGGCCCGCGAGACCATCACGCCGCCGACATTGACTGGCCGCAGAAACGCCACCGGCGTCAAAGTCCCCGTCCGGCCGACCTGAACGACAATATTCTCAACGATAGTCTCGGCTTCTTGGGGCGCGAACTTATACGCCACCGCTCCGCGCGGGGCTTTGCCGACGATGCCGGCGCGTTCTAACAGTAAGTTGTTATTGATACTAATCACGATGCCATCTATTTCGTATGACAGTGCCACTCGTTGTTTTTCAATTTCAACGTAAAATTCTTGGATCTCGGCCAGGTCCTTACAAATTTTGCCTTCGGGATTGGTTGGGATACCAAAATTATTCAATTTATCGTATTCCTGGCTATGGCTTGTTATATCTGAACCCATCAAAGCGTAGCCATAGAAAGAAAGTTTTCGGCTGGCGGTAATTTTGGGATCAAGCTGACGGACTGATCCGGCCACGAGATTGCGTGGGTTAGCGTAGATTTTCTCGCTACGCCCGGACTGTTCCCTGTTAATGCGGGTGAACTCTTTTTTGGTGAGGAATATCTCTCCTCGGACGACGAGTTCGGCGGGTATTTTTTCTGATGTTAGTGAGAGTGGGATACTTTCAATTGTTTTGATGTTTTGAGTTACATCTTCCCCCGTCTCACCGTCTCCCCGAGTGGATGCTTGGGTAAGTATGCCGTCATGGTACACCAACTCCACGGCCAGACCATCCATTTTCAAGTCGCAATAAAATTCCGAAGGTGTTTGGCCAAGGGTTTTAGACACACGGTCTAGCCAGTCTCGCATGTCTTCTTGGGAAAAAGCATCATTGAGGGAGTTCATTCGCACCAATGCCCCAGCCACAAGATGGGGTACTTTTTTGAATTCTTTGAGCGGCTGTCCGCCGACGCGTTGCGTCGGCGAATCAGCCGTTACTAAATCTGGAAATTCTTGTTCCAGATCAAAAAGCTCTTTTTTTAAAGAATCCAGTGCATCCTCCGAGATTTCCTGTTTGTCTAGGACGTGATAAAGATAACGATGGTGGTTAATCGTTTTACGGAGTTTGGCGATACGGGATTTAGCATCTGTTTTGTTCATTATTCGGAGGCAGGTATCTGAACTTCCAACGAACGACTGACGCCGCGATAACTGCCAATGGCCTGGGCGTTTAGACCATTGATGCCCGAGTTACAGTCAAGGGAAAGGGTGTAGGTGCTGTTGTTGGTCATTACCGGTTCGGGCAATCCCGGATTACCACGGTTGGTATAGATGCACCATTCCAGGGCGCTGTCGGCGGCGTAAATGGCTCCAACCGAGCCGGCGCCGGCATTGCTACTGGCCCGGATTTTAGGCACGAAAATAGCGGCCAGTGACATGGTTATAGCAAGAATACTACCGAGCATCAACACTGAATAAATCAGTATGGAACCGCGTTCTCGGTGTCGGGTGTTGTTATTGTTCAAATTCACTTTGGATATCTCTGGAAGTTACAGTTGTTTCCAGATTAAATGTTAATATTTCTCGGCCAGCTTTATTTTGAATAGATGCCAGGATGGCTACTCGTGGCTGTTGACCATCAACTGTGCCCGAGCCGACAATACAGAAATTCAATCTGGAAAATGTGACGGTGGAAGTGGATAGGTCGGTTGTCACGCCGCTGGCTGTGCGCCGAAGGATACCACTACCGGTGAGAGTATACATCACTGTGCCGTTCACTGGATGAATAATCGTCAGTGTTGTTGCATTGCAGTTACTTGCGTCCTGATTTTCTATTTTGCTCACCCGGATTTCTCGGGACATGAGCTCTAAAATAAATTGGCCGTTCTCTTGGATGGCCTGGGCCGCAAAAGCCCGCCGTTCATCGTTGATAATCTGGATAAAAATTGAACTGACGGCAACCATCATGATAGAAAAGACCAGCGCCGTTACCAAAAGTTCAACAATCGTAAAGCCGGTCTGTTCCTGATCTCGGTAATTAAAACTAAATTTAAAATATTTAGACATTATTTCCAGTTAAATAAATGGCTTTCGGTTTGGATAGTTTTGATACTGCCGCCGCGAAGCGTCCAGGAAACGGCACTGGTAACTCGGAGCTCGCCAGCGTTAATCTTGGCAATAGTCACGGTACGACTGAACGGCGTGATGGTACCAAATGAATAGTTGTAAAGACCGTTGTCTAATTTGAGGGGTGGGTTGGAACTCAAAGCCAGCAGGGAAGTTGAGTTCCATTCTAGTCGATAGAAACCATCAATCAGGCCAGTATCAAACGTCTGGCCATTTAACCAATTGGCGTCACGAATGGCCCGGACCACCTCCACTCCCTCTTGGGCTAGGCCCGAGGCAATCATGTTGTCTCGGATGATGTATGCTGAATTGACGGCGCTGTTGGCTAAATACAACATCGGCCCCAGGGCAGTAGTTAGAATGACCAGGGAGACCATGGCTTCAACAAGAGTAAATCCTTTTTGTCGGTGGTTATTGAACATCAATTTTTCCAGAAGGATAAATATAGATAGTTTTGCAGTCGGTGGGACAGGTCGTGCCGGTCACACCGATAGTGATGGCCTGGGGGGCCTGATTTAAGCTGGCATCGTTGTTGAGATAGGTCTTGGGGTCCGGCGGTTCAAAAAATATATCCTGGAACGGGCTCTTGAATTGAATGCGGGCATCTTGGAACGTTTGGCTTTTAAGGAGGGCATCTTCAAGCGATGAATAATTTCGATTTATACTCTGGCAATTGCTAATGGTGGCATTCGGACCCGCGTACAAAGCAAAATGGGTGCTATCTATATAATGAACACCATAGCCGCAGGGATTGTAGTTGTTATATTTGGTGCTGGAAACCGCATCGCTCTGAGCGATGCGGATCTGGGAAGTCAAAAATCCATATGATTCTTGGAGATTAATGCGATTACGGGAGAAATTAACGATAATACTAGTGCTCATAAAGCCAATAATGCCGGCGACAACCAAAATCTCTATCAGGGTGAATCCTTTTTTATCGGAAAAATATTTCAATGTAGGTAAGTTTATCATAGAATATCAGTACTATCAGGGCGACTGAGCATAAAAACGCGCCAAAAGGGAGAGCTTTTTTCATTGTTGCCTTGCCCAGGGCCATCATCACTAGGCCAGTAATGGCTCCAACCCAGACGCTGGCTATGATAATCAGATAGCTCAATGGATAGCCAAATACCAAACCAAGGAGGATTGCTAATTTTACATCGCCAAATCCCAGCCATCTTCCTTTGGATGCTACATAGAGTATACCAAAAAATAGCCCGGATATTAATGCCGTGACCAAATGCTGGATTGGATTGGCTCCGACAAAAATGGTGTAGAGCGCGACGATGAGGATAGCGGGAATCATTACGACATCGGGCAGAATGAAATAGTAGAGGTCAAAGAAAAAAAGAACGAGTAAAGTGAAAGCGATATAAACGCCAAAAAGCATGGGCACAATTGTTAACACTGGCATAGCGAAGAACCCAAACAGGCCCAGTGCCACCGCCGAAACGATTTCCACTAGTAAATAACGATTAGGGATGCGGGCCCGACAGGCCCGACAACGGCCTAAAATAAAAATGAAACTGAAGATAGGCACCAAATTATGCCAGGCCAGCTGGGCCTGGCATAAAGGGCATCTGGATCGGCCGCCGAACCCTCGGCCGCGGGGTAGACGCCAGAGAAGCATGTTTAGGAAACTGCCATAGACGGCACCGATGATAAAAAATAAAACATTAATCACGAATATAGTATAGATGAACTAAAAGCGGCCGCCTAGGCGGCCGCTTTTCAAAAGCAAGTTAGTTCTGGCCCTGGTCATAGACGCAGGCGGTGGTTGATGGTGTAACGCAGTCGGTCTTGGAATCTTTGGAGCCATCTACCGTCTGGCCCGTCCAGCCACCAGTGGTAGAATTGATGTCGGCATCAGAGTTGACGGCTTGAGCCCACTGTTCTAGCACTGCCCAAATATGGTATTTAGTATTGCCATTGTAGGCATAGTTGTATACATGAGGGCTGACATCAAGTGGGTCTTTTGGCAAGAGAACCAGGTATTTTGGTGACAACAGAGAACTTAAGGCCGCAAAAGTGGCCACCTGCGGGTATTGACCATTGTCATCAAAGTAAAGCTCAACAGCGGTGCGGGTCTGATTAACATCGGTGGTACGCTTAGCATCGCGAGCGCGCTGACGAGCGACGCCTAACTGCAAGAGGAGCATCGTCGCTAAGACACCGATGATAGCGATGACAACCAAGAGCTCAACAAGGGTGAACCCTTTAGACAACCGATTCCGAAAGAAGAGTTTTTTCATAAGCTCATTATATTTCTATATGTACGGCCACACAATACCAGATGTCCACACCTGCCTAACTGGCTCCGACCAAACTGTATATTGGCAGGAGGATGCTGGAGACCAATACCGCGACGGCAAAGCCAAGAATTAATACCAAGATTGGTTCAATAAGCTGAGTGATACTGTTGATGGCGGTATCGGATTCAGATTTATAGAATTTGGAAACATGGTCCAGCATATAATCCAGTTTGCCAGTTCGCTCCCCGATGGCCACCATTGAAGTGAATAATGGCGGCATTTCTTTGTGTTTGATGAGAATCTCGGAAATACTTCCACCGCCGCGTACGTTTTCCTCGGCGGCGAGCATAATCGCTTTGTAATTAGCATTGCCAACCAGGTCAGAGGTGATTTTGATGGCTTCAAGGATGGCGATGCCGGATTTGATGAGGGTTGATAAGCTTTCGGCCATACGGGCGAGGTAGAGATTGCGCACGACCTTGCCGATACCGGGTGCGTTTACGGCCAAGTCGTCTATGACGACTTGGCCTCGTGGAGTGCGCAGGTATCTAAAAAGAAGATACCCACCTATCACCAGCAGGACCAATATATAGTAGAGATAAGCGTTGACGAAGTTGGTGATGCCCATCAGCACCCGAGTAGTAAATGGCAAATCGGTGATGCCTGAATCTTTGAATACCGATAACAGTTGCGGTAGGACATATACGGTCATAATCATACCGACTACCACCAAAGCGCTGACGACGAATGCCGGGTATGCCAAAGCGCCTTTAATTTTAGAATTGATACTCTGGCTCCGCTCCATATAATCTGCTAGGTACATCAGCGAGCTTTCCAGTTTGCCCGAAACCTCACCTGCTTGGACTAACTTTATATAAAAGGAAGTGAATAGCTTGGGATGCATACCCAGTGCGGCAGATAATGATGAGCCGGCTTCTACCGCCGCCGCCACATCCCGAACCACTTTTTTTAGGCCCGGCTTTTCTACCTGGAGGGCAAGGGTGCGCAAACCTTCGGCCAGCGGCATATCCGCTTCAATAAGAGTGGAAAGCTGGCGGGTGAAAATAACAACATCTTTTGTTTTGGGTCGGTTTAGGGAGTTGTTCAGGTCGGCCGAGAAGATATCTTTTCTGACTGCCGTCAGACTTAAGACGACATAACCTTTGGTATGTAAGATACCAATGGCCGCATCTTGGCTGGGCGCGTCAATGATACCATTGTCAATCTGGCCCATCTGATTTTTGATTTGGTAATTAAATTCCATGGTATTTCTTTAAATTATCGGGGTCTATTGAATAGAATTGGGCCTGTTCTAATGTGATTTCTTTGCGTCTGGCCAGGTCGGCCAGTGACTTATCTAGTGAGGTCATACCGGCATCCTGACTGGTTTCAATGACCATATCTAGTTGTCTGGGCTTGTTGTCGCGGATAAGCGTTCTGACAGCGGTCGTAGCAATCATCACTTCCACTGCCGGCACTAGTCCGCCCTGGATGCGGGGCAATAATCTTTGGGAGATAATGCCGGAGATGGTGTTGGCGAGTTGTGTTCGTATCTGGGCCTGCTGATTGGGCGGAAAACTATCTATGATGCGCTCAATGGTTTGGGAAGCACTATTGGTGTGGAGCGAAGCAAAGACGAGGTGACCGGTTTCGGCCGCCGTCACTGCCGCACTCATGGTTTCATAGTCGCGGAGCTCGCCAATCATTAGGACGTTTACGTTTTCTCGGAACGAAGATCGCAAAGCATTGGCAAACGACAACGTGTCCTCGCCCACTTCTCGTTGGTCGATGATGCTTTTTTCAGGGGTGAATATATATTCAATTGGGTCTTCAATAGTGATAATTTTTTCTGAACGTTCTTTGTTGATAGCGTCAATCATCGCGGCCATGGTTGTGGATTTACCATGGCCATTGGGTCCGACCACCAGCACAAAACCTTGGGATAGTTTAGTAAAAATGTTTAATATCGGGGGCAAATTCAGTTCAGCCAAGGTTTTTACCGTCTTGGGGATGAGGCGGAGAGCGGCGGCGAAACTACCATTGGTCTGGTAGATATTTGCCCGAAAGCGATTACCATCCCCAGCAGTGATTGAAAAATCCAACTCTTTTTGGGAAGTGAATTGGTCTATCCGTGGGCCCGCCAACTCTTGGGTTAAACCCTGCAATGTTTCTCTGCTTAATATTTCTTGATTGACCAATGGCACCAACCGGCCATCAATACGCAGGGTTGGATAATAGGCCGGCGACAGGTGAAGATCAGAAGCATTGTTCTGGGCCATCGCCGCCAGGAGGTCAGCTAAATATTTTTTAGGGTCATTCATGGTGAATTATGCGCTCTCACCCGCTTGAGCAATCTCAAGCAGTTCCTCTAATGATACAACGCCTTGCAATACTTTTAAAATGCCATCTTGAAACATCGTAACCATCCCCTGTCGTTTGGCTTCCTGGCGCATTGCCGCTTCAGAGATACTGCCTAAGATTATCTTTTCAAATTCCGGTGTCATCTCTAAAGTTTCGCAGATGCTGATACGGCCCTTGAAGGCCTTGCCGCCACAGGTCTTACAAGGATTTTCTGTGTTTGGTTTGTGAACGGTGTATGATTTGGCCAAATATTGCTTTTGATACGCTTCGGGCATGTCGCGAATGGCGGTGTCTATAATTTTGGCTTCGGCTTGGTTGGTCTCGGCCTGGAGTTTGCAATCCGGGCACAATCGGCGGAGCAATCGCTGGGCGGCGGCAACATTGAGAGTGGACGGAATCAAGTATTTCTCTACGCCCATGTCTATCAGACGCGGCACCACGCCGACGGCGTCATTGGTGTGGAGGGTGGAGAGTACGATATGGCCTGTCAATGCCGCTTGGGTCGCCAGACCGGCGGTTTCTTTGTCGCGAATCTCGCCGACCATGACGACATCGGGGTCTTGGCGGAGAATGTGTCGTAGTCCTTCGGCGAAAGTATAGCCAATTTCTTCATGGACCTGGGATTGGTTCACACCGTCCACGAAATATTCTATTGGGTCTTCCAGGGTAACGATGTTAATATCCTCGGTATTCATTCGTTTTAACATCGCCGCCAGAGTGGTGGACTTACCCGAGCCGGTCGGGCCGGTAACAAGGATGGCGCCGAAGGGTTTGGCCATCCCCCGCTCCATGGCCTGGATGGCCTGACCTTGGTAGCCAAGGTCAGGCAGGTCTATGTTGCCCGCCAGCGGGTCCAAAATACGCATCACGACCTTTTCGCCGTTCTTGGTCGGAAAAGTAGAAACGCGGAAATCTATCTTGCGGTTGTTGAGCTTGGTTGCAAAGCGTCCATCCTGGGCCAGGCGCGTCTCGTCTATCTTTAAGTCAGAAAGAATCTTAATGCGGGTGATGACGGCCGAATGTAGATTTCTGGGTAGGGTCAAAGCCGTCGCCAAAATGCCGTCAATGCGGAAGCGGGTGCGGACACGGTCTTCAAACGGTTCAATATGGATATCCGATGCGCGGGATTCAACAGCATACTTGATAACCGTGGCGACAATGCGGGTGACGGGCGCTTCGGCAGTGATTTCTTCCAGACTCTTGCCTTGAGCGGCGGGGGTAATGTCCTTCTCAAACTCTTCGTTGAAGGATTCCAGCGCTTTGCCGATTTCACCGGTGAGGGTGCGATAACTTTTAGTTAGGCCATCAAAGTCTCCATAACTAATAATATATTTTTCTAGGGTCAGGCCTTTGTTGTTGGTCACAAACTTTAACGCTTCCAGTGCCTCTACATCCTCGGGGTTGGTAATGCCGACTTTTAAAATATTGCCCTCATGGGCAAAAGCCGTAACTTGATAAAAATTAACGACATTCTCGGCAATTTCTTTAATCGCATCACGATTAACTTCTATCTCCGAGATATGAATAACGGGTAATCGGTATATCTCTGACTTTAAATTTGCCAGATCCATGTCGCTGATGATGTTCTTGGAGATGAGATATCGCCCCAGGTCCCCGCCTGATTTTTTGAGTTCATCTTCAATCAGCGCCGCTTGAGCGGCGCTGATAATTTTTCTACCGACGAGCTCTTGGAATAATGTTGTGGGGATTCGCTGTGGCATGGGAGTATTTATAAGGCATACTCAGGGAGCAAAAACATCCTTTTTGCCCGTGACGCCCGGAGAGACTGGTATCTGGCCGAAGACCGCGAGGGTCTTATAGGCCGCGTTATCAAATATAGAAAAATCAATACTTAAATTTTTGTAAGTGGAGAGGTCATTGCGTCCGGCACTGACTGGTGCTGTGATTGGTATCTCATTTAGCACGATGACCTGGCTGTAATAGACATAGCCCGCGGCCAGTCCGACGGCAATGATGAGAGCGGCGAATAATTTAGTGTTAGCTGTTTGCATGGTTATTGAATGAAATAGGCGTGGGCTTTGACCCGAAACCCGATAATTGGCGAATTTTCACTGGTTGGCGCGGCATCAATGGTGTCAATGTCTATAATCCTGATGTTCTTTTCAATACTGTCAATGAATGAACGGAAAGCGATGTAACCGCCACTCAATCCCAAGTCCACGGACTGGGCCACGTAAGGAGAATTGTCCTTGTTACTGTTGGCGCCCATGGCCAAGGTTGTCAGCTGGAGACCATTCTGGCTGGCCAATGCCTGAATCATTGATACTAGGTCAGCTGCGTTTTTGGTGGCCGGTACGACATAGGAAAATTGCTTGAGGTCCCCTGCTCGGGCGGCGGATTGTTTGCGCATATCTTCTAGCTTGGCCAAGATGGCGGTTTGGTCGGCGACCAATTGCGATCGTTCATCCAGCGCCGCCCGCCGGGCGGCGATGCCATCATAGGCGGGCATGGCCAAGACAAAAAACAATATTCCGGCAATAGCGGTGAGAACGGCTCCAAAATATGAACGTCTGGAATTCATGCTAGGGTTTTTTTAAAAATTTAGTGGGGTCAAAAATAAGCTTAACATTGAAATCAAGTTTGCCGCTGGTCAGAGTACTGACGCCATCTAGATTGACATCGGCCACACCATCGGTGCCGGCGAACGCCGCCAACTGGCGGGCAATGGTGGCGTAGGTATCGGTTAATGCGCGGATATGGAGAGTGTTGTCGCTGGCCACAGCCGAGAATGATTTGAACTGAACACTACCGGCGAGGCCCGATTCAAGTTTACTGAAGGCGGTGGACCAAAAGGTGTGGTTGTTTATGATTTGTCCCGTGATAGCCATTTGTTTGGAGAGAATCAGTAAATTGTTTTCACTGGTCTTGTCTCGCTGTTGGTCAATGCTCGCCAGCCGGCTGTCGGCATCGGCAATCTTGGTATCCAAGGAACTGCTATACCAACTCAAGATGCCATATATGACTATTACTAAAACCAACACCACCACGCTTAATGTGACTGGTCTATTTTGTCCAGGAACTTTAACGTCAATGCGACGGCGATTCTCGGGAAGTAATTGTAGTCCGCCTTTGTCAGTCATTAGCTATTATTATACGTCCTTATGGGTATTTTTGATATCCGCTTATCAACACTATACCTCACGTTGGGCTAGGCCCGTGGCCACGGCAAAAGTGCTCGCCAGCTCTTTGATATTGTTTTCTAGGCCTTTGGGGTAAACCACGCGGGCCAAGGCATTGCCGATGAAAACCTCCTGGCCCAGGCGCTGTTTGAAGTAATTCAGGAAGTTGGGCATGTTTACCATCCCGCCGACCAATAACACTCTGGCCACTTTTTGGCCGCTGGTGGTTTCATAGGCGGTGATGGTTTTTTTAGTCTCAAAGGCCATCATGTCAATCAGTGAGGTCATGGCTTGGTTGATGATATTTTCGTCAATTTCTTTCATACCTAGGCGTTTTTTTAATTCCTCAGCTTTTTCCAAACTGATATTAAGCGACCTTGAAATAGAACGAGTAATCTCAAATCCACCAACCTCGTAATTATGAGACAAACGCTCGTAGCCCTTGTTGACGACAAGAATAGAAGTAGAACGCCCTCCGATATTGATGATGGCCGTTGGTGTCAGGTCGTTGCCCAAGAGTGAGCGGATGAGAGCTGAGTTTTCAAGTTCTAGTGCTTTGAGGGTCAGGCCGGCGGCGGCCATGATGCTCTGGTAGCGAATGGTTTCTTCGCGCGGCACAGCCGCGATGAAGACTTCAACGGTCGGCTTGGCAGCTTGACCGCCAACGCCGATGATGGACCAATCCAATACCACTTCATCCAACGGGATGGGTACGTACTTGCGAGCTTCAAACGGAATGGCCTGGGCCAGTTCAGTTTCAGATAGGTACGGCATTTCAATAACGGTAGCAAAAGTGGAAAAAGCCGGTATGGATGCCACCGCATTGCGGCCTGATATTTTAGAACGCTTGAGCACCTCTTTGATACCGCCAGCGATATCCTGGTCGGATAGTTTTAGGATACTTTGTTCGGCTTCATTCTTGGCGCCGGTATTTCTTAAAGAGAACAATCCATAGTTGCTTAAAGAATATCGCCCACCTTGTTTCTCAAGCTCAATAAGCTTGATGGAGGCGGTGCCGATATCAATACCGAGATTTCCTTTTGAACCAAATCCGAACATGAGAATGATGTTATAAATTCACTTTTAGTATACCATATATTCATGGCCACTAGTTATCCCCATCGGCTCGTTCGGTGGCTTTCTGACCTAATTTTCCCCTACCGCTGTATTGGTTGCGCGGTTCATCTGGAAAAATCATATCTCTGCAACGATTGCGTGGCCAAAATACCCTTGCGTATGCGTCTTGAATGTATCGGTTGTCGCCGGACCACTCCTGGCGGTATCACCTGTCCCGATTGCAAGCATGACTATGCTATTAATCGAGTGTTCATCGTTAGCGACTATCACGATTCCATTTTGGCCGCGGCTATCAAGACATTGAAATACAAATTCTTGCCGGAATTGTCCGCTCCCCTGGTGGCCTTGGCGACCAGATACATCCAAAATCAATCAGCCTTGCATCGGATTGCTTTTGCCAGTGAAGAATTTTTGGTGGTGCCGGTGCCATTACACAAACGCCGCGAAAATTGGCGCGGGTTCAATCAAGCGGCACTACTCGCGCGTGGATTGGCAGACCGCTTCCGTTTGGAATATGCTGAAAATCTAGTCAGGACGGTCCATCTGCCGCCGCAGGCGACAATCAAAGATCGCGGTGAGCGTTTTGAAAATATAAAAAAGGCGTACGCCTGCCCAATGCCGGAGGCGGCATTGGGCAGGAATATATTATTGATAGACGATGTCTGCACCACCGGCGCGACTCTCAACGAATGCGCCCGCGTTTTAAAAAACGCGGGCGCCGCTTCGGTCACGGCACTGGTCATTGCTCGTGGTTAGTTATTTGCCGTAATTAGCGGGCAAACGTCCGCCGGCGGCTAGGCATTCGTCTATAGTATTGTAGGGCGTAAAATTTTTCGTTTGATTGTATGAGCCCGAATCCGGCGGGTGGCAAATACCGCTCTTACTCTTTTTTATAATCCCGGCCGGTGTATTACCGCCGGCTTTAGCCGGCGAATTGCCATATGGCCGGGCGGCCTCCCAATCTTTGTTAAATGTTTTATTTAATGACGCGATGATATCCCCCCGCGAGACAAGCATCCCTAACTCGCGGTTGCGATCCAATGATTGTTGTGAGAAATTTTCCGAACCGACATAAGCCACCTTGTTATCGGTGATAATGACCTTGGCGTGGATAAATATATCTGCCGAAGCGGCAAAAGTTCGTACATTTACGCCGGACTCCACCAGTTCTGTCAACGGTTTTTTCCAATTGGTGGCATAAGTCATCATCACCCGGACCGTCACCCCTCGCTGGGCGACTCTCTTCAATGCTTCTTCAATTCGGTCATCTTCCATTTCCAAAGCATAGATATCCAGTGTTTTGCCAGCCGAATCAATCAACGCCAACAGTGTCGGCGCTGAGCCAGGACTCCAAACCAAATCGCGACCGTTCTCGGCCGCGATTTGCGACCCGTTCCAATCCGATTCAAACGCCGCGGCAATTGCCGCCACATCTACCAGGTCATGGTTTATGAGGCCGAAATCTCTACTGGTGGCATAGTATTGATCGTCAAGGTTGTAGGTCATGATGATAGCCCACTGATTATCCACGATTAAAGTTTTTTGGTGAGTGAGCGCGAAATATTTCCTGGCCCACATTACATTCACACCTGTTTTTTTCAAAAAATCATATGCTTCCTGATTGGGATGGTTGCCAAATACACTCACATTTTGGAGTATCACCCGGACGTTGATGCCGCGATTATGAGCATCCACCAAATCTTGTTCAATTTCCCTATCTTCCAATTCGTATATCACTAAATCTAATGAAGTGGCCGCATTGGCTATAGCATCTTTCAAGATGCCATGGCCGTCATTGGGCTGAATAATGAGTTTTAACGGCGCCGTGACTGGCACCTGGGCTATTTCGGCTAGTATCGCCTGGCTTATCTCCCCTTCCGTTCGTGGTATCTGGGCCTGATAGTGCGGCCAAAGTATCGTCGCCACTATTATCGCCGCCGCGGCGATAATAGTCTTAATAAGTTTTTCCTTGCGCATGCGGGAAAAGTGGGATTCGAACCCACGAGACCCGTAAAGGTCTGGCGGTTTAGTAAACCGCTGCTTTCAACCACTCAGCCATTTTCCCTTGATTGTGAATAGATTATCACAAAAGAGTTTGAAAATATATGGTTTTTAACGTAAAATTGATAAACAATTGGAGGAGTCGGATAATGGTTATTCCACCGGTTTGCTAAACCGGGGTCGCCTTAAAAGCGATTTGTGGGTTCAAGTCCCACCTCCTCCGCCCACATAAAATGAGCCGCTAAAGCGGCTTGTTTTAATTGCTTTTTGCTGTACTTTTTGTTATAATAACAAACACGCATATGGTCAACACGAGTACACAATCAGCTTCCATCCATCGCCCGCCAATCGTGGTGGTCTTGGGTCATGTTGACCACGGCAAGACATCGCTGTTGGATGCCATCCGTCAGGCGAATGTCGCGGCCAAAGAAACTGGCGGCATCACTCAGCACATCGGGGCGTACCAAGCCAATCATGGAGACAAGTTGATTACGTTCTTGGATACGCCGGGCCACGAGGCCTTCACCGCTATTCGTTCGCGTGGAGCCAAGGTGGCCGATGTCGCGATTCTGGTGGTAGCGGCGGATGAGAGTGTTAAACCCCAAACGGCCGAAGCCATTCGTATTATCAAAGAAGCCAAATTGCCGTATATAGTCGCGATCAATAAAATAGACAAGCCCGCCGCGAATGTGCAAAAAGTTAAACAGGACTTGGCGGGCCTGGAAGTGTTGGTGGAAGATTGGGGCGGTACCGTGCCGGTGGTGGAGGTTTCAGCCAAAGAAAAACGTGGCCTGGGCGACTTGATGGATATGGTCTTGCTGGTGGCCGAGCTGGAAGACCTCAAAGAAGACCGCTCCCTGCCCGCTAAAGGCGTGATTATTGAATCACATTTGGACAAACGCCGCGGATATATCGCCACTGCCTTGATGCACAAGGGCGTACTCTCTCTGGGTGACTGGGTTGTTGCCGGCACGATTACGGGAAAAATTAAATCAATGGAAGATTTCAACGGTCAGCCCATCGCCCAAGCCAGGCCATCCCAGCCGGTGGTTATTACCGGCTGGCCGGATACACCCGAAATTGGCCGCGAATTCACATCGGCCGTCAGCAAAGACAAAGCAATGGACCTGGTGGCGGAAAACGTAAATCTCGCTCCCCTGTTTAAATTCTTTCTGGGTGGCGCGCATGATGTCAAAATTGAAGAAGGCCAGCCCGCCCAGCCAAACAAAAAATACGTTCGGCTTTTGGTCAAAGCCGACGTTTCCAGCTCGCTGGAAGCGATTGATGCATCATTGCGACAAATAAAATCTGACGAAGTCGGCTATACCATCGTTGATCAATGTATTGGTCCCATCAGCGATGCTGATATTCGTATGGCCATGGCCGGCAAAGCGGCGATTATTGGTTTTCGCGTGCCGTTGGAACCATCCGTGCGCAAAGTTGCCGAGCAAGATTCAGTCAGTGTCGCCACTTTTGATATCATTTATGAGTTAATTGAATATGTCCGAGTGCAGATGGCTAACTTGCTTGAGCCGGAAACTCGCAGGAATCAATTAGGCAAACTTAAAATCTTGGCTGTTTTCAAAAAAACCGGCGCTGTTCAAATTGTCGGTGGCCGTGTTCAGTCCGGCAGTGTTGTTCGTGGTTCGCTGGCCGATGTTACGCGTGCTGGTTCAGTCCTGATGACGGGCAAAGTTAGCCAGGTTCAGCAAGAAAAAGAAGATGTCACCGAAGCCAATGATGGCTCTGAGTGTGGTATCCGTTTTGAAGCAGTTGACTCTAAAAATATGGCAGATATCGCCGTGGGTGATATATTAGAGATATATCAGGAGGAAAAATTAGCCAAAACGTTATAGCTGGCGGCATGGTGAAGTAGTAACACTTCGGTCTGCAAAACCGACATGCGTGGGTGCAAATCCCACTGCCGCCTCACAATTAAATATGCCTGGGTGGAGAAATTGGTAACCTCAAGACACTTAAAATGTCTCGCCCGCAAGGGCTTGCCGGTTCGAGTCCGGCCCCAGGCACCACAAACGAACTAAACGGCTTTTTGGAAGCCAGAAGGTGGGACGCGCGAAGCGCGTCCCACTGATTTCCCCCCATTTTCCCAAACGAATTTGGAGCACCGCCTTCGGCGGTGCGCACTGTTTTTTCGCCAAGAAACAGGTTCGAGCCAAAG